>OLPC01002147.1_pt1 | contig 15316 bp, 10 predicted proteins | sample 1672341 | NCBI WGS metagenome assembly OLPC01 (sample SAMEA3136673, study PRJEB25190) | human gut metagenome | reverse complement strand
TCTGCTGGAAGAAATCTTTTACTGTTTTGATCGCAATCTGTGTGTCATGGAGGTTGAGGTCTGCATGATAGGTTGCGGGGATTGTGATTGTGTTCATTATCGGCTCCTCCTGATGATTTTTGGGCTTATTGCTCTGTGGGGTATTATAGCAGAAAATGGCCAGGGTGGCAATATAAGGAGATGTGAAGTCCGGTCCCGGACCAGGGAAAAATACTGGGTATTGAGAGCGTGATATGATATACTGAATGTAAATTGTGAAGCGATCGCATTCAGGGACATACAGCAGGAAAGAATGCGAATGTCCGATTGATAAAAAGAAATGTGAATGTCCGTTTTAACGGACAGAATGGAGGGAGTTTATGGCAGGTGAGAAGTGTCAGGTTTGTGGCGGCAGGGTTGTAAATGGCAGGTGTTCGCTGTGCGGGATGCCTTACAGAAATGATGAAATACTCTACCATCTTAATGAACCCCGGGATGTACATTACAGGCATGCTTCCGCAAAAGTGCGGGATATGATGCGACAGTATGGACAAACTGTGGACAAAGCAGCACAGCGCGGCGGCAGAGTGAACCGAAGTACAAATATGGGCCGGAATACGAATGCAGGCCAGAATATGAATACGGGCCGGAATATGAATACAGGCCGGAATGCAGGTGCGAACCGGAATCCAAACGGAAATCGAAATACAGGAAATGCAGCTGCAACTGTAAGGAAGACCGTACCGGCAGGTAACACCATGAATAAAACAACGGCAGACAGGAACCGTACAGAAGTTTCAAACCAGGGGAAAAAGCAGCAGAACGAAGGACGGAAAAGAAACAGTATAAGCTGGATCATATGGCTTATAGTGGCACTGGTTGCTTTGTTTCCCCAGTTATGGGATTTTATCGTAGAATGGATCAGAATGAATTTGTAAGAATATTTCCGCAGTGAGATCATGCGGTGCTAAGAGTCTGTATTTTCTTGTATACAGAAATACCCCTTTTCTTTTCCTCCCAGCTGTGGTATACTCATGCCTAGCACAATATATAGAAAAAAACCAAGATATAGAGAATAACAATACTATATATAGTATTCGGGAGAGATGAGTCATGTTATATGTGATTAAGAAAGACGGAACAAGAGAGGAGTTTAATCCTCAGAAAATCGTGGCTGCCGTAAATAAATCAGCAGAGCGTATCCTTTATACTTTTTCCGATGAGGAGAAGGATTTTATCTGCCGTTTTGCTCAGGAGCATGCGGATTCCCTTGGGAAAAATGAGATCGAGATCCAGGAGATGCACAACATCGTGGAGGGTGCACTGGAGCGGGTGAATCCTGCAGTTGCCAAGAGCTACCGCGATTACCGGAATTACAAGCTGGATTTCATCCACATGATGGATGACGTTTACACCAAGAGCCAGGCCATTCGCTACATCGGTGATAAGAGCAATGCCAATACAGACAGTGCGCTTGTTGCAACCAAGAGAAGCCTGATCTTTAATGAGTTGAACAAGGAGCTTTACCGGAAGTTCTTTATGAACCGTAATGAGCTTCAGGCATGTAAGGACGGTTATATTTATATTCATGATCAGTCTGCACGTCTGGATACTATGAACTGCTGTCTGTTTGATGTGGCAGCTGTTTTAAGCGGCGGTTTTGAGATGGGTAATGTCTGGTATAATGAGCCGAAGACTCTGGACACAGCCTTTGATGTTATGGGCGATATCATCCTCAGCACAGCGGCGCAGCAGTACGGTGGTTTTACCGTTCCGGAAGTTGATAAGATCCTGGCACCGTATGCGAAGAAGAGCTATGATAAATATATTTCCGAATTTCTGAAATACTCCGATGAGAGCTGGAGCGGCCGCGAGGAACGTGCGATCGAGTATGCCCTTGACAAAGTCCGCAGGGATTATGACCAGGGATGGCAGGGAATTGAGTATAAGCTGAATACGGTTGGTTCTTCCAGAGGCGATTATCCGTTTGTTACAGTAACACTTGGTCTTGGAACTGAGCAGTTTGAGAAGATGTGTACGGTTTCTCTCCTTGAAGTTCATCAGGGAGGCCAGGGAAAAGCCGGACATAAGAAACCGGTACTGTTTCCGAAGATCGTATTCCTCTATGACAAAGAGATCCACGGTCCTGGAAAGTGCTGTGAGGATATTTTTGAGGCTGGTGTGGAGTGCTCCTCCAAGACCATGTATCCGGACTGGCTGTCCATGTCCGGAGCAGGCTATATTTCCAGCATGTACAAGAAATACAAAAAAGTCATCAGCCCGATGGGATGCCGTGCTTTTTTAAGTCCGTGGTATGAGCGTGGCGGCATGGAACCGGCAGATGAGAATGATACGCCTGTTTTTGTGGGCCGTTTTAACATCGGTGCGGTAAGCCTTCATCTTCCGATGATCCTTGCCAAGGCCAGGGCGGAGAGCAGAGATTTCTATGAAGTTCTGGATTTCTATCTGGAAATGATCCGTAATCTGCATATCCGTACGTATGAGTATCTGGGACAGATGCGTGCGTCTACCAATCCTCTTGCCTACTGTGAGGGTGGTTTCTACGGTGGACATCTGAAACCGAATGAAAAAATCGGCAAGATCCTGAAGCCGATGACAGCTTCCTTTGGTATTACAGCACTTAATGAGCTGCAGGAGCTTTACAATGGCAAATCCATTGCAGAGGATGGTGCGTTTGCCCTGGAAGTCCTGAAATATATCAATGACAAGGTAAATCAGTACAAGAAGGAAGATGGCTATCTTTACGCAATCTACGGAACACCGGCAGAGAGTCTCTGCGGCCTTCAGGTAGAACAGTTCCGTAAGATGTACGGAATCATTGAGGGTGTTTCTGACAGACCATATGTGAGCAACAGTTTCCACTGCCATGTAACCGAGGATGTAACCCCGATCGAGAAACAGGATCTGGAGGGTCGTTTCTGGGAGCTTTGCAATGGCGGTAAGATCCAGTATGTACGTTATCCGATCGGCTACAATAAAGAAGCCATCCGTACATTGATCCGTAGAGCCATGGATCTGGGGTATTATGAGGGCGTGAACCTTTCTCTCGCATACTGTGATGATTGTGGTCACGAGGAGCTGGAGATGGATGTGTGTCCGGTCTGCGGTTCCAGAAACCTGACGAAGATCGACCGTATGAACGGATATCTTTCCTACAGCCGTGTTCATGGAGATACCCGTCTGAATGAGGCGAAGATGGCGGAGATCGCTGAGCGAAAATCCATGTAAAATGGCCGGACAGATTGGCAGAGGAACCGTTCTCTGATGCGGAGCCAGGCAGTAAAGTATGGATTTTTGATGCCTGTCTGAACGGATACAGATTAAGACATAGATTATAAAAATACACAGATATGGCATTATGCGCTGTATCTGTGTTTTTTTGCGCCAGTTTTCCGGTATAAAAAATATCCCGCAGAGCTGCTGGCAGGATCAGCAGTTCTCTGCGGGATATTGTCATGGCAAAGTGGATATTTATATTTCACTTTATATTCTGTGTTTATAGATAATTATTTAATGATGGTTCCTGTTTTCTCACAGTATCCGTCTTTGGCGTGAGCCATATCGGTGATGATGGTACGGCGTCCGGTGCCTTTTTCAACGAAGGAAACACCTGCTTCTATCTTCGGAAGCATGGAGCCTGCAGCGAACTGATCGTCTGCAATGTATTTCTTCGCATCTTCTGTGGAGATGGTATCCAGATAAGATTCCTGATCGGTGTTGTGGTTAAGGCTTACCTTCTCAACACTTGTAAGGATCATCAGAGTATCTGCGTTCAGTTCCTCTGCAAGAAGTCCTGCTGCACGGTCCTTCTCGATGATAGCACTGGCACCGTTCAGCTGGGTACCCTGCTCAAGAACCGGGATTCCGCCACCGCCTGCTGCGATAACGATCTGCTCTGCCTGGGAAAGAACCTTCACGGTCTCGATCTCCACGATCTTCTGTGGCTTCGGTGCTGCAAGGATTCTTCTGTACTGTCCTTCCCCTACTTTTGTGACGAAGTTTCCTTTTTCTTCCTCGGCTTCTGCTTCTTCTGCATTCAGGACACGACCGATGATCTTCTCCGGTTCGGAAAATGCTTCATCATATGGATCAATGACAACCTGTGTGAGAATGGTGCTGACAGGTTTATAGATTCCTCTGGAAATAAGTTCCGCACGAATGGCGTTCTGAAGGTCATAGCCGATATAACCCTGGCTCATGGCAGAACATACGGACATTGGTGCAAATGTATAATCAGGATGTGCCTTGCCGAATTCATTCATTGCGGTGTGGATCATCCCTACCTGCGGACCGTTGCTGTGGGAGATCACTACGCGGGTTCCCTCCTCTACCAGATCTGCGATTACCTTCGCTGCGAGTTTTGTAGCTGTTTTTTGCTCTGGAAGTGTGGTGCCAAGTGCCCGGTGGCCTAATGCAACTACTACGGTTTTTTCGCTCATAGGAAATACCTCGTTTCTCTTAAAAATTGGAATGAAATCAGTTACTGTATTCAGTAACGAGTACATCGAAAACGATGCACGAGTATTATATTTTATTATAAAAGACCTATGTGGGAAATGCAATAGAAAATCGAGTGTTTTCCGAGACAGGAAAAACCGCCTGATCCAGTCAGACGGTTTGCTTCCTACTATTTTTTGAGGGGGGAGATAGAGAGTGGTTTTTCATCTATCCAACACCTATTATATAGAGAAAATATGTTTAAAATATGTCGTTAATCTAAAAGAAATGGAAAATTTATAAAGAAAGTTTAAACAAACTTTATAATTTTTATATCCGGTTGCGCATGGTCTGAAAATGTGATACATTGAAAAAGTCTTGATCCTGCATTCTGCGGGATCTGTTCACGCATCGTTTCGATGCAGAAATCCATTTTATTTTATCGAAAAAAACATTGATCATGCACCATTTGCCGGGGAGGGATGCCTTTGTCTGTGGAAAAGTAAGTTTCTGTAAAAAAAACATGTGTATAAGAAATGCCAGATCAGGCAGAAATGAGGAAAAGCCATGAAAAACAGAATATGGAAACAGATGAAGAAAGCCGGAATTGTGACAGTGCTGGCAGGAGCCATGCTGGGGGGAACAATAGAACCGAAGCTGACTCTGGGAGCAGATTTTTTGCCGGGACAGGCACCGTTTATCGATCAGAGTGTGTTCTGGAAAGACATAGAATCCGGACAGGCGGAGCTTGGGATCCGGATTCGTGGCCTGAATGAATGGCTGTCCGGGAGAAGGTTTTCGGAGGATAAGAAGAAAAATGAGAAGTGGGACGATGAACTTCAGAAGATTGAAGATTCATCGGTGGAGCAGGAAGAAGAGATAGAGCAGGAGCTGCCAGAGGATGATTGGCAGCAGGAAAAGGAGCCAGAGCAGGAGCTGCCGGAGGATGACTTGCAGCAGGAAGAAGAGCCAGAACAGGAACTTTCAAAGGTTGAGGATGACTTGCAGCAGGAAGAGAAGGCAGAACAGGAATTGCCGGTGGATAAGGTTGGGGAAGGAATCGGAATAGAAATGGAGGAAGGATATGAGCACGTGGAGCAGCTGGCATCCGGGGAAACAGTACAGCCGGAGGATGAAGAGCAGGAGAAAACGGGTCCGCTCACACCGGAAGGAACGTCGACCGGAGGGGAAAATGTAGGGAATGAAGAGAAAAGTGAGTCTGAGGAGACGCAAAAGCTGACGCTGGTCACGTATATTTCGGAGTATTTTGTTCCGGAAACGGATTCTGTCCCGAAAAATATGGCTGCACAGCAGATTTCTGTAAGGAGCCAGAGCGGTGAAGATACAGAGATCACAAAGCTGGAAAGCGTGCTGAACGTGGAGCAGAACGGGCAGGATGAGATCTTTTTCCGGATTCCGCTGATCCTGCGTCAGGAATACCGTTTTCCGGCAGAGAAAAGCAGTTATCCTGTGACTCAGGAGGAACCGCTTCAGAAGGACTGTACCGGTGCGGGAACCTTTCTCATGACAGAAGAAAACGGGGAAGAGCTGGTGATCGCAGAGGGGATCTCGCCTATGCTGGACGTGGAGGCTGCTGAGGCTGATATGGAATTGTCGGTAATTGCACAGAATGAAAAAATGAAAGCAGGGCAGACCATCCGTTATCAGGTGGAGATAGCCAATACCGGAAAGCTGGATCTTGCAGATATCTGTCTGACCAGCAACCTTTCCTGCCCTAAGATCCGGCAGCTGTGGGAAGATGCAGAAGGCCTTCTGACAGAAGGAGCTGTGGCGGAATTTGCAGAATTAAAAGCCGGAGAGAGCAGGAGCTTTTATGTACAGGCGCCGCTTCTGGATGAACAGGAAAAAGATCTGGAGCACCAGGTGGAAGCAGAGGCCAGGGTGAAGGACAGAGCGGATGAAGTGATCCGGAAGAACGCCTCCACTATAAATGGTCTGGAGGCACTGAAGGCGGATCTTTCTGTAAAGAAAACTGCAGACAAAGAAACCGCTGCACCGGGTGAGACTGTGACCTATCAGATATGTATCGTGAATACCGGTGAAAAAACGCTTCATTCGGTTGTGGGAACGGAGCGCTTTCAGGCAGCAGGGATCCATGCACAGTTTCTGGAGCAGGAAGGTGTAACGCTCAACAGCAGCCGTACAAAGGCAATGATCCAACAGATCCCGCCGGGAGAGGCAGTTTCTCTTCAGGCTGTGGTGAAGATCCCGGGAAAAACAGCGGATCAGAAGCTTTTTAACCAGGTGACGGTCACAAGCCAGGAAACCGGAGAGCGATTGATGGAGGCCTCCGCTTCTGTCATGGTAAAAGGAGAGGTGGCTATTACGCCGGAAGAAGGGCTGCCTTTGCAGGGAGATGACCAGGGTCCGGCTTCCGGTCAGATACAGATGGCAAGAACTGCGTCCACACATCCGAAGACCGGAGATGATACCAGGAGGGATTTGTGGACGCTTCTGGCAGTGACAGCTTTGGTGACTGTGCTGGGCGGCATCTGGCTCCGGAAAAAATATGCGGATATTTATGGAAAAAGCTGATGTTACTGAGAACGGAGTGAACAGTAACAAGCTGATATTTTACAAGGCGGCCGTACCTCAAAGAAACGTTGAAAACAGGGGGGAGGTGTGCTATTCTATATGGTATGTACAGAAAATAAGAACAGTATATTTCCCGCCTCCGGTGTGCTGCCCGTCAGACCGGAAAAAGGGAAGATGGAGGAGAAAAATGAATCTTTTATCCTTATTGGAACATCTTGAATACAAATGCCTTCAGGGAAGTACAGAGCAGGAGGTTTCTTCTGTTGTATATGATTCCCGCAAAGTAGAAGAAGGGAGCCTTTTTATCTGCATCAGAGGTGCGGTCGTGGATGGACATAAATTTATACCTGATGTTGTGGCAAAGGGTGCGAAGACACTCATTGTGGAAGAAGCGGTGGAGGCACCGGAGGATGTGACAGTGATCCAGGTAGAGGATACCCGTTATGCCATGGCCTTTATTTCAGCAGCATGGTTCGGACATCCGGCAGAAAAGCTCAAAACCATCGGTATCACCGGAACCAAAGGAAAAACAACTACAACCTATATGGTGAAATCGATCCTTGAGAATGCCGGATATAAGGTTGGTCTGATCGGAACCATCGAGGCTGTTATCGGGGAGAAGCATATCCCGGCAGCCAACACGACACCGGAATCCTATATGGTACAGAAATATTTTCATGATATGGTAGAAGCAGGCTGCGATGCGGTCGTTATGGAGGTTTCCTCACAGGGACTGATGCTTCACAGAACCCAGGGATTTGTGTTTGATTTTGGAATTTTCACAAATATTGAACCAGATCATATCGGACCGAATGAGCACAAGGACTTTGATGATTATCTGCACTGCAAATCCATGCTTCTCAGACAGTGTAAGGTTGGTATCGTAAATCGTGACGATGAACACTTTGACCGCATTATCGAAGGCCACACCTGTAAACTTGAAACCTATGGATTTTCCGAAAAAGCAGATCTCCGTGCAGAGGACGCCAGACTCGTTGGAAGAAAGGGCTATCTGGGAATTTCCTATCATGTTAAGGGACTTATGGATTTTCCTGTGGAGATCGATATTCCAGGTAAGTTCAGCATTTACAATTCTCTGACTGCCATTGCCATCTGCCGCCATTTTAAGGTATCCGAGGAGAATATCATCAAAGCTCTGAAGGTGGCCAGGGTCAAAGGCCGTATTGAGATGATCAAGGTATCTGACGAATTCACACTGATGATCGATTACGCACATAATGCCATGGCGCTGGAGAGCCTTCTCGGAACACTGAAGGAATATGATCCGCACAGACTGGTATGCCTGTTTGGCTGTGGCGGAAACCGTTCCAAGCTGCGCCGTTATGAGATGGGTGAGGTTTCAGGAAAGATGGCAGATCTGACCATCATTACTTCAGATAATCCGCGAGATGAGGATCCACAGGCCATCATCGATGATATCAAGATCGGAATGGCAAAAACAGATGGAAAATATGTAGAGATCCCGGATCGTAAAGAGGCGATCGCCTACGCGATCCATCACGGTGAGCCGGGAGATATCATCGTCCTTGCTGGAAAGGGCCATGAGGATTATCAGGAGATCAAGGGTAAGAAATATCCCATGGATGAGCGTGTACTGATCCGGGAGATCCTGGAAGAAGATCAGAAAGCGTAAATGGATGATCTATGCAGATGTGATCATTGATATTTCCCATGAAAAGCTGGACCGGGATTTTCAGTATCGTGTACCTGAGGAACTAGTGCAGGCAATAAAACCTGGAGTTGTGGTCACAGTGCCCTTCGGAAAGGGAAATACCCTTCGGAAAGGCTATGTGACCGGGATCTCCGGAACGGCGAAATATGATGCGTCAAAGCTCAAGGAGATTCGGGGAGTTTCCACAGACAGTGAGACAACAGAATCCCGGCTGATCGCACTTGCGGCCTGGATGAAGGAGACCTATGGCTCCACCATGATCCAGGCACTGAAAACAGTTCTGCCTGTAAAAGACAAGGTCCGTGCAAAAGAGAAAAGACTGATCCTTTTTACAGGGAAAAAGGAAGAGGGGCAGGCACTTCTTGGCAAGCTGGAAGGCAGCCGCTTTAAAGCACGTGAGCGGTTCCTTCGGGCAATCCTGGAGGCCGGGAGCCTAGATTATACCTATGCCTCCAAAGAGCTTGGAGCCGGCATTTCCGTTCTTGATTTTTTTGAGAAAAAAGGTCTGATAACTATTGAAAGTCAGGAAATGTATCGCATTCCCGAGGGGCTCGGCTTGGTGAAGGAGAACATGGAACTGAGTCTGAACCAGGAACAGCTTTTGGCGGCAGAGCAGATCTTTCGGGAATGGCAGGAGCCGGACCCAAGGCCTGCACTTCTTTTCGGAGTGACCGGAAGCGGAAAGACCCAGGTTTATATGCGCCTGATCCAGAAGGTACTGGAGGAGGGAAAACAGGCGATCGTGCTGATCCCTGAGATCGCGCTTACTTATCAGACAGTTAGGCGCTTTTATGCCATGTTCGGAGATAAGGTTTCGGTTCTGAACTCCAGACTTTCCCAGGGAGAACGTTATGATCAGTTCAAAAGAGCAAAACGTGGTGAGATCCAGGTGATGGTAGGACCCAGATCCGCACTGTTCACACCGTTTTCAGATCTGGGACTGATCGTTATCGACGAAGAGCATGAACCCACCTACAAAAGTGAGAATACGCCAAGGTACCATGCACGTGAGACTGCCATTGAGAGGGCACGAATGGAACATGCCCGTGTGGTCATGGGATCAGCCACTCCGTCATTGGAAGCCTACAGTCATGCCTGTGACGGAGAATATCTTCTGGTAAAGTTAAACGCACGTTATGAGGAAAGGCCTCTTCCACAGGTATCAATCGTGGATCTTCGGGAAGAATTAAAGAAAGGAAACCGCTCGGTACTGAGTCTGGAGCTGAAGAGGGATCTGGAGCAGGTCCTTGAAAGAAGAGAACAGGCCATGCTGTTTCTGAACCGGAGAGGATATGCGGGCTTTGTTTCCTGCAGAGCCTGCGGTCACGTTATGAAATGTCCCCACTGTGATGTATCTCTAAGTGAACACAATGGCAATCGTCTGATCTGTCATTATTGCGGCTATGAGACTGTGAAACCGGAAATCTGTCCGTCCTGTGGTTCACCGCACATTGGTGGATTTAAGGCAGGAACCCAGCAGATCGAGAAGGTCATTGAAAAAGAATTCCCGAAAGCCAGGGTACTTCGAATGGATTTTGATACCACAAGGACCAAGGACAGCTATGAGAAGATCCTGGCTTCTTTTGCAAAGCATGAGGCAGATATTCTGGTGGGGACCCAGATGATCGTCAAGGGACATGATTTTCCGAATGTGACTCTGGTAGGAGTGATTGCAGCAGATCTTTCGCTGAATATGGATGACTATCACTGCGGGGAGCGTACATTCCAGCTTCTGACTCAGGCAGTTGGACGTTCCGGCAGAGGGAATCGGCCGGGGCAGGCGGTGATCCAGACATATCAGCCGGAGCATTACAGTATCCAGGCTGCGGCTATTCAGGATTATAAGAAATTTTATAAAGAAGAAATGGGGTATCGGATGCTTCTGGACTATCCGCCGGCAGCCCATATGATGACTGTTTTTGGCGCCTGCCAGGATGAAGAACTTCTGAAAAATGCCATGTATTATATAGAAGTTTTTATCCGCAGGGTAAGTCCGAAGGAAGAGCTTCACATGATCGGACCTGCAGCTGCATCGGTAGGTAAGGTAAAGGATGTTTATCGTCAGGTGATCCATTTGAAGCACAGGGATATCTGCTTTCTCACAGCAGTCAGAGAGAAGCTGGAGAAATATATAGAGATAAATTCCGGATTCCGGAAAATATACATTCAATTTGATATGAATTAAAGGAGAAGAAAAATGGCACTTAGAACAATCCGTGTACAGGGGGATTCTGTACTGACAAAAAAATCCCGGACAGTAGACAAAATGACACCGAGGATCGGGGAACTGATCACAGATATGCTGGATACCATGTATGATGCAATGGGTGTTGGCCTCGCTGCACCACAGGTAGGAATCCTGAAACGTATCGTTGTCATCGATGTAGGTGAGGGCCCGATCGTGCTGATCAATCCGGAGATCCTTGAGACAAGCGGCGAGCAGACCGGTGACGAGGGATGCCTGAGCGTTCCGGGAATGGCAGGACAGGTAACACGTCCGAACTATGTGAAGGTAAAAGCACTTGATGTAAATATGAACGAACAGATCTACGAGGGAGAGGGCCTTCTGGCAAGAGCATTCTGTCATGAGATTGACCATCTGGATGGAAAAATGTATACAGAACTTGTGGAGGGAGAACTTCACAAGGTAACTTATGATGAAGAAGACTAAAGGCGGGATACTATGAAGATTGTTTATATGGGAACTCCGGACTTTGCGGTGGCGCCTCTTGCAGCACTGGCAGAGAACGGATATGAAGTGGAGGCTGTGATCACACAGCCGGACAAACCGAAGGGCAGAGGCAAAACTATGATGCCTACTCCTGTAAAAGAAGAAGCACTGAAACACGGGATCCCGGTACTGCAGCCGGTGAAGGTAAGAGATCCTGAATTTGTGGAAGAACTGAAAAATCTTGCACCGGACATCATCATTGTTGCAGCATTCGGGCAGATCATTCCAAAGAGCATCCTGGATATGCCGAGATTCGGATGTATCAATATCCATGCGTCTCTGCTTCCTAAATATCGTGGAGCTGCACCAATCCAGCAGGCGGTGATCGACGGTGAAAAAGAATCCGGCGTTACCATTATGCAGATGGGAACCGGTCTGGATACCGGTGATATGATTTCCAGGATCGTGGTTCCGCTTGCCAAAGATGAGACAGGTGGAAGCTTGTTTGATAAGCTCGCACAGGCAGGTGCAGAGCTTCTGGTACAGACTTTACCGTCCATTTTTGACGGAACTGCAACCCGCGAGAAACAGCCGGAGGAGAGTCCAACACCATATGCTGCCATGATCTCCAAAAAAATGGGGCTTCTGGATTTCAGCAAAAATGCGGAAGAACTGGAGCGTCTGGTAAGAGGCCTTGATCCATGGCCAAGCGCGTTTACCTTTATCAATGGAAAAACATTGAAGGTCTGGAAGAGCTCTGTTCTGGAAAAACAGGCACAGGAAGCACCGGGAACTGTGATAGCCGCTGACAAAGGAGGAATCCAGGTAGCATGCGGCCAGAAGGTACTCGTGCTCCATGAAGTGCAGCTGGAAGGCAAAAAACGCATGGAAGCGGATGCGTTCCTTCGGGGATATCAGTTGAAACCAGGAGACATGTTCAGAGATTCCAGGGAGTGATGAGTTATGTACGGATATGGTTATTACGGATGGGGAATGGACCCCACGATTCTTTTGCTCGTGATCGGAATGCTTCTTTCTCTTGCGGCATCCGCGAAGCTGCGCAGTACCTTTGCAGTCTATAAAAAGGTCCGGAGTCATTCAGGTATCACCGGTGCGGAAGCTGCACAGAGGATCCTGAGAGCGGCTGGGATCACAGACGTACAGGTGGTTCCGATCCGCGGAAGTCTTACGGATCACTATGATCCGAGAACGAAAACGGTTTCCCTTTCAGAAGATATTTATGGAAGAAATTCTCTGGCGGCTGTAGGGGTGGCAGCACATGAATGTGGCCATGCGATCCAGGATGCGATCAATTATGCACCACTGAATATCCGTTCAGCCATTGTACCTGCCGCAAATATTGGTTCCCAGCTTTCATGGCCGCTGTTTATCGCAGGACTGATCTTTTCCATTGATCCGCTGGTAACTCTGGGAATTGTTTTGTTTTCACTGGCAGTACTGTTTCAGCTGGTGACACTTCCGGTTGAGATCAATGCGTCTTCCAGAGCGCTTAAAATGCTGGAAAGTACAGGTATCTTAGGTGCAGATGAAAAAAAGGGTGCAAGAAAAGTACTTACAGCGGCAGCGCTTACCTATGTAGCAGCTCTGGCGGCATCTATTCTGCAGCTTCTGAGACTGATTATCCTTGCAGGAGGTAGAGATCGTGATTAGCAGCGGAGTAAATACCAGAGAACTGATCCTTGAGATCCTGTTACAGATCGAGGAGGAGGGTGAGCACAGCCATATTGCGATCCGGAATGCGCTTTCCAAATATCAGTTTCTTCCGAAACAGGAACGTAGCTTTATTACAAGAGTATGTGAGGGAACCCTGGAATACAGGATCTATATTGATTATGTCATCGATTCTTTTTCCAAGGTTTCTGTAAACAAGATGAAACCGCAGATCCGTGAGATCCTGAGAAGTGCGGTATATCAGCTGAAATTTATGGACAGTGTTCCGGACAGTGCAGTATGCAATGAAGCGGTAAAGCTGGCACAGCGAAAAGGCTTTTATAATCTAAAGCCCTTTGTCAACGGGGTGCTCCGTACGATCGCAAGAGAGATCGGTGATCTGGAGCTTCCTTCCAGGGAAGAAAACGAAGTCCGTTATCTTTCTGTGAAATATTCCATGCCGGAATATCTGGTAGAAAAATGGAAAGCAGCCTACGGAGTGAAGACTACGGAGAAGATCCTGGAGGATTTTCTGACAGAAAGACCGATCACAGTACGGTGCCGTACTCATAAGGCGTCTCTGAGAGAGATCGTCACCAGTTTGAAGTCTCAGGGAGTGACAGTAGAACAGGCTCCTTATCTTCCCTATGCACTGAAGATTTCCGATTACAATCATATTTTGACACTTGAGACCTTCCTTCAGGGAAAGATCCTGGTGCAGGATGTAAGCTCTATGCTTGTAGCGGAAGCTGCAAGCCCGAAAAAAGGTGACCATATCATCGACATGTGCGCTGCACCAGGTGGAAAAAGCATCCATGCGGCAGACAAAATGGGGGATTACGGAAATGTGGATGCCAGAGATGTAAGTCAGTATAAGGCAGATCTTATCAAAGAAAACATCCACAGGACCGGAGTGATCAATGTGGAAGCCAGAGTTCAGGATGCAACGGTATATGATCCGGATTCCGAACAGGCTGCGGATATTGTGATCGCGGATGTACCGTGCTCCGGTTATGGAGTTATCGGCAAGAAACCGGAAATCAAATACCGGGCAACTCCGCAGAAACAGGAAGAGATCGTAATGCTCCAGAGAATGATCCTGGATAAGGCTGCAAAGTATGTGAAACCGGATGGAACGCTGATCTTCAGCACATGTACCATTGCCCGGGAAGAAAACGAAGAAAATGTATTATGGTTTTTAAAGAATTATCCGTACCGGCTGGAAAGCCTGGATCCGTATATTCCGGAGGAACTGCACTGTAAATCCACGAAGCTTGGCTATCTGCAGCTTCTGCCGGGAATACATAAGACAGATGGATTCTTTATTGCCAGATTCAGAAGGAAATAGCAGAAAATGACAGATGTAAAATCCATGACCATGGAGGAATTGAAGGAATTCATGACAAAGATCGGTGAAAAGCCTTTCCGGGCGAAACAGATCTATGCATGGCTTCACCAGCAGCTGGTTACCTCCTGGGATGAAATGACAAATCTTTCCAAAAGCCTCAGGGAAAAGCTTTCGGCTTATCCGATCACAGCACTGACCCAGGCAGATGTAAGGATCTCAAAAATTGACGGAACCAGAAAATATCTGTTCCAGCTGGAAGATGGAAATGTGATCGAGAGTGTTCTCATGCGGTATCACCACGGAAATTCTGTGTGCATTTCTTCTCAGGTGGGCTGCCGTATGGGATGCAGATTCTGTGCATCTACCATCGGAGGACTGACCAGATGCCTGAAACCGTCCGAGATGCTGGATCAGATTTACCGTATCCAGGCAGATACCGGCGAACGTGTGGCCAATGTAGTTGTGATGGGAACCGGTGAGCCGATGGATAATTATGACAATCTTGTCCGTTTTGTCCGGATCCTTACCGACGAAAACGGTCTTGGGATCAGTCAGAGAAATGTGACGGTTTCTACCTGTGGGATCGTGCCGAAGATGTATGATCTGGCTGAAGAAAAGCTTCAGATCACTCTGGCACTTTCCCTTCATGCTCCAAATGATGAAAAACGACAGGAACTGATGCCGATCGCGAATAAGTATTCCATGGATGAGGTTCTGGATGCCTGCAGAAATTATTTTGACAAAACAGGCCGAAGGATCACCTTTGAGTACAGTCTTGTAGCCGGCGTCAACGACAGTGAAGAAGATGCGAGACAGCTGGCAGGCCGTATAAAAGGCATCAATTGCCATGTAAATCTGATTCCGGTCAATCCCATCAAGGAACGCTCCTATGTGAGGTCTACTCGACAGGCTGTGGAGAATTTCAAAATAAAACTTGAAA
>OLPC01002144.1_pt1 | contig 15329 bp, 15 predicted proteins | sample 1672341 | NCBI WGS metagenome assembly OLPC01 (sample SAMEA3136673, study PRJEB25190) | human gut metagenome | reverse complement strand
TGACCGTTTCGTGTCAGAACGGCAGGTCGTCGCTGTCGTCGATGACGGCGAAGTCATCGGCATTGCCGGCGGAATAGCTGGGAGCTGCCTCCACAGCGGCCGGACGGGCAGGGGCTGCGTTCTGGTAGGACGGAGCAGAATTCTGATAATTTGCTCCGCCGCCTGCATTGCTGTTCTTGGGGCCTGCAAAGTTGATGTTGTTGGCCACGATCTCAAAAGCCGTGCGGTTGTTGCCGTTCTTGTCCTGATACTGGCGGGTCTGAATGCTGCCGTCAATGGCGATCAGACTGCCTTTCTGGAAATACTTGCTCACAAACTCGGCCTGCGAACGCCAAGCGACGATATCAATGAAATCGGCCTGACGCTGCTCGCCCTGACGTGCAAAATTGCGGTCGCAGGCGATGCGGAAACTGCACACATTGGTGCCCTGGGGCGTGGTGCGCAGTTCAGGGTCCGCCACAAGGCGGCCCATGATGGCAACAACATTCAACATAGTACGGACTCCTTTTTCATCACGAAAGGATTACTCCTCGTGAGCAATGATCAGGCTGCGCATAACGCCTTCAGTGATCTTGTACACACGGTCCAGCTCAGCGGGGAAGCTGGGCTCGCTGGTGAAGTTGATCACGGTGTAGACGCCTTCCTCCTCGTCGTTGATGGGGTAGGCCAGACGGCGCTTGCCCCACTCGTCGATGGAATCGATCGTACCGTTAGCCTCGATCAGGGTCTTGAACTTACCAACCAGAGCGGCGGTAGCCTCCTCGTCGAGAGCGGCGCTGGTAATCAGCATGGTTTCGTACTTTGCCATTTTTGTAGCACCTCCTTTTGGACTTAAGGGTCTTGCAATCACAAGACCAAGGGTACACACAGCTGCGGCGTTGCGGCTGTGTGCGGCGTGTCTGTTCAGACAGCAATTTATTATAGCAAGTCCGGCGGCGTCTGTCAAGCCCTTGGATGAAAAAAGTGCTGAAAAAAATCCTTTGCTTTTTTTGCCATAGGGGACTATAATATAGTCGCTTTCTGATGATACCGTGGAACAAAGTGCTGCGGCGGCAGGAAAGTGGGAAATTTAAAAAATCGGAAAAGGAGCGTATCTATGTACTCGATATTCCGCAATCTGGCAATCATCATCCTGAGTGCAAAGTTTTTTGGGCTGGTAGCACGCAAGTGCAAGGCTCCGCAGGTGGTGGGCGAGATCCTGGCAGGTCTTGTCATCGGCCCCTGTGTGCTCAACCTGGTGCAGACCAGTGACTCCATTGCCACCTTCGCCGAGATCGGCGTGGTGCTGCTGATGTTCACCACGGGCCTAGGCACCAACCTGAAGGAACTGATCAAGGCAGGCCCAATCGCAACACTGATCGCCTGCGTGGGTGTGTTCGTCCCGCTGGTGGGCGGTACCTTATTGTATAGTGTGTTCTACGGCTTCTCCGCCGTGGGCAGCCCGGAGTTCTATCGGGCACTGTTCATCGGTACCATCATGACTGCCACCAGCGTGTCCATCACGGTGGCCACCCTGCAGGAGCTGGGCCACCTGAAGAGTTTCCTGGGCACTACCATCGTCAGTGCTGCTGTCATTGATGATGTCATCGGTATCGTGGTGCTTACCTGTGTGCTGGGTGCCAGCAGCGGCACCGGTACGGGTCTGGGCAAGGTGCTGGTGAACACCCTGCTGTTCTTTGCCACCGCTGTGGGTGTGGGCCTGGTGGTCCATTACGCCATGAAGTGGCTGGATCGGCGCAACCCTCACACCCAGCGTATCACCATCGTGAGCCTGGCCTTCTGCTTTGGCATGGCCTATGTGGCCGAGGCCTACTTTGGCATTGCCGATATTACCGGTGCCTACATTGCCGGTATCGTGCTGTGCACCATGAATGACGCATCCTATGTGGAGCGCCGGGTGGATATCAGCAACTATATCATCTTTGCACCTATCTTCTTTGCCTCCATCGGCCTTAAGACCGATATCAGCGGCCTGACCCCGGAGATCCTGCTGTTCTGCGTCTGCTTCGTCATCGTGGCTCTGATCACCAAGATCATCGGCTGCGGTCTGGCTGCAAAGATCTGCCGCTTCAACTGGGGCGACTCCCTGAAGGTTGGTGTCGGCATGATGACTCGCGGCGAGGTGGCACTGATCGTGGCGCAGAAGGGTCTTGCCATCGGCGTGGTGGACCCGGTCTACTTTACCGCCGTGATCCTGTTGATCGTGGTGTCCAGCGTGGCCACCCCGCTGGCACTCAAGGCGATGTTCACCAAGCACCCGCCCGTGCCGCATCCCAGTCAGGCAAAATAAAGGATGTTGCTGCGCAAATGATGGTCTTCGGATGATGTTTTGCTTCGCAAAAATGATGTGCGCTGCGGCGCATGAAGGACACTACGGCAGCATAGAAAAACACCCCGGAAAAGCGAAAGCCTCCGGGGTGTTTTCATTGCGCCGCTGTGCGGCGCACATCCTCTGCGCAGCAGACATCATGGCGCAATCCGCATCATTTGCGCAGCAATATCATTTTGTTTACAGCGTCTTGCAGAACTCTTTCAGGTAGGCCCGGAAGGCCTCGCCGATCTCCGGGTGCTGCAGGGCCAGCTCCACCTGAGCCTCTACCACTTTGAGCTTGTTGCCCATGTCGTAGTGCTTGCCGGTAAACTCCACGGCCGTCATGCCGCCGTAATTGCGGGCGTACTCGGCCATGGCGTCGGTCAGCTGGATCTCACCGCCGGCACCGGGTTTGGTGTGGGCCAGCAGGTCGTAGATCTCCGGGGTGAGCAGCACGCGGCCCAGGATGGAATAGTTGCTGAACTCCTGACCCTTTTTGGGCTTCTCGATCATGTCATCCACAAAGAAATAGTTGTCGTGGATGGGGGTGGTCTTTAAGCTGCAGTAGCGGCTCACATCTGCCCAGGGCACTGCCGAAACACCGGCAACCGGGCGGCCGAACTCCTCGTAGGCGCGGATCAGCTGAGCACACACGGGGTCCTCGCCCCAGATCACATCATCGCCGTAGATCACCACAAAGGGGTCATCCCCGGTAAAGGGCTTTGCCATGCTCACGGCATGACCCAGACCCAGCGTCTGCTTCTGGCGTACAAAATAGATGTTGGCCAAATTGGAGATGCCAAGGCATTCCTCCAGCATCTTTTCCTTGCCGGGGGCGGCCAGCTTCTCTTCCAGCTCCGGGCTGCGGTCAAAATGGTCCTCGATCACGCTCTGGTTGCGGCCCAGAATGATCAGGATGTCGGTGATGCCGGAACGCACGGCCTCTTCCACCAGATACTGGATGGCGGGCTTGTCCACGATGGGCAGCATGCCCTTGGGCATAGCTTTGGTGGCCGGCAGCACACGGGTGCCAAGACCAGCAGCGGGGATCACAGCTTTGGTTACCTTTTTCATGATAAAAACTCCTTTATAAATCGCATCAGGAGAGAGCGTTCAGCAGAACATCCAGATTGGGGCCCAGCAGCATGCTGCAGCAGGCACCGAACACCATCAGCAGCAGGAGCGACCCCAGCACAGCACCCCAGCTCACACCGCCCTGTGCCGAAAGCACCACGCTGCGCTGGGCATCGTCCGGGAACTCCGCGCGGATGCGCCGGATGTGCTCCCCCGCGCTCTTGCGGTAGAACCACTTGGCAAACATGCCGCGCACCAGCATGAGCGCAAAGCTGGCCAACGACACCACGCGGCCCAGCACCACATAGGTGGAATCGCTCAGGCCCAAAGACAGCGAGCTGCCGGTGATCTGCATCATCTGCAGCAGCGTGGGCACGAACAGCAGCAATTCTGCGGCCAGAAAGGCAAACGCGGGCTTCCAGGCCTTGCGGTAAAAGAAGTAGAACGGCCCGAACAGCAGCGCCGAAAAGCTCAGCGAAATTTTGGTGTGCTGCAGCTGCATCCGGCTGTAATCGTTCAGGTAGGCCGGGGCGGCCGTGCCGATGTAGGTCATCCAGTCGCTGCTGGGGATGCCGTCGATCAGCTCATCCTTCCCGAAAGCGGCCTGCAGGTTGCGGTGCAACGGGTCCATGGTCTGCTGCTCGTACTGGCGGTAAAAGCGCTCGTAGTCAAAGCCGCCGTGCTGCTCGTCCTGTGCGGCTTTGCGGTCATTGAGCTGCTCATCCGCTTCCGTCTCCGGGGGCAGGGCAGCGCCGCAGCAGCGGCAGGTTTCTTCGCTGCGCAGCGTGCGCTCCCCGCAGCTGGGGCAGGTGCGCAGTTCGGCATCCTGATACGGGAAATGCCACTCGTACCCGGCCGCATGGGCGGGGCTGTGGATGCAGCGGCCCAGCTTTTCGTAGCAGGTACGGTGATAGGGGGCACCGCAGTCCGGGCAGACCACGATGTCATCTTTCAGGGTCAGCGGCTCACCGCAGCCCTCGCAGGGACAGCCATAATATTTCGGCATGTTTTCCTCCAGTGATAAGGTTCATACTGGTATTATACTCTCCCACCTGGCAAAAGAAAAGGTGAAATTCTTCAAAATTCCAGCAGATCAACCGTTTTTCCTCTTTACTTTACCACAGATTCTCGGTATACTAATGAAGTATCTGTGTATAAACTGTGTCTTTTGGGTCACCCCGAAAGACCGCTTCCCTAAATGTAGATCCAACCCGGAACGAGAGGAACAAGAGAATGATCACCATTGACGAACTGAAAGTGCAGCTTGCCGATTATGCCAAGGCGGTCAAGGACCTGGAAGAGGCTCTGGCCATCGAGGCTTCCCGCAAGCGTGTGCAGGAGCTGGAGCACACCATGTCCCGCCCCGGCTTTTATGATGACGCCGACCTGAGCAAAAAGGTGTTTGACGAGGTGGGCGACCTGAAGGGCAAGCTGAGCCGCTTTGAAAAGCTGCAGGGCCTGTACGATGACGCCGAGACCATGATCGAGATGCTGGACGAGGAGTACGACCCCGCCATGATCCCCGAAGCCGAAGAGGCTGTGAACGCCGTAGGCAAGGCTGTGGATGAGCTGCAGCTCATGACCATGCTGAACGGCGAGTACGACCACAGCAATGCCATCCTTACCTTCCACGCCGGTACCGGCGGCACCGAAGCACAGGACTGGGCCGAGATGCTGTACCGCATGTACAACAAGTGGGCCGTGGCCCACGGCATGACCGTAGAGGTGCTGGACTATCAGGACGGCGACGAAGCCGGCCTGAAGAGCGCTTCCATGATGGTCAAGGGCGCCAACGCCTACGGCCTGCTCAAGAGTGAGAACGGCGTGCACCGTTTGGTGCGCGTGTCGCCCTTTGACGCCAATGCCCGCCGCCAGACCAGCTTTGCTTCGCTGGAAGTGATGCCCGAGCTGGACAACACCATCCAGGTGGACATCCGCCCCGAAGACATCGAAATGCAGGTGTACCGTTCTTCCGGTGCCGGCGGCCAGCACATCAACAAGACTTCTTCCGCAGTGCGTCTGATCCACAAGCCCACCGGCGTCGTGGTAAGCTGCCAGACCCAGCGCAGTCAGTTCCAGAACCGTGACTACGCCATGGAAATGCTGAAGGCCAAGCTGTACCAGATCGCCAAGCAGCAGCACATGGACAAGATCGACGACATCAAGGGCGTCCAGAACGAGATCGCCTGGGGCCACCAGATCCGCAGCTATGTGTTCATGCCCTACACCATGGTAAAGGACCACCGCACCAACTACGAGACCGGCAATGTGGACGCCGTGATGGACGGCGACCTGGATGGCTTCATCTTTGCCTACCTCAAGGCCGCCAGCCGCGGCGAGCTGCAGGACACCTGATCTGCCTGAATCTGCAAAAAATACAAAAGACCGTGCTTTCCGGAAAGGAGAGCACGGTCTTTTTGGTAGATGATTTAGAATGGCCTCCGCTTTGCTCTGGCTATATTTAGTGGAAATAATATTTTATTTGCAACAACGGAAAATCTGCGGATTTTCCGTTGTTGCTTTTTTACAGAAAGGGTCGTGACATGTGACGACTTCTTTCTTTATTGAAAAATGGTTTAAATAGCGGTATACTGATGGCAAGAAAACTTTCCATAGAAGGAGGAATCAACATGAAAAGAAAACTTTCAGCCATTCTGCTTACTGCAGCTCTGCTGTGTATGTGTTTTTGTGGCAGCGCATTTGCGGCCCAAAAGCCAAGCGTCGAAGTAATAACGTTGCAAGTTCAATGGGGAAATGGTTGTGCGTGGAATCCAACGTTTTATTATCGTAATAACACAAATAAAACAATGAAGTACATTGATTTCTATACGACTGCATACAATCGTGTCGGAGATCCTATCCCTGCTTTTGCAACAAAGAAGTTAACTGTAGTTGGGCCTGAACAGCCTTTTCAAGTTATAAGAAATGCTGATGCACAGCTGAACGTGAATCGTCGACTTTCGGAGGATAGTCCCTTTAAATATTATACCAATACGGACTATTTTGTTTCAATCGGCGATGATGATATTCTGACACCGGTCTACTGTGATTTGTATGGGAACTTCTTTGTTGTACCAGATACAGATGACAGCGACAGCTGCACATACCTATCTGAAGATGAAATCCAGAATACAATGTGCAACAGATTGGCTGGTTTTGGCGATATGGGATGGAGAAGTAATGTAATCGACCACATCAATGTGGATTATGCTGTTGTTACCTATATGGATGGGAGCACAGAAACTGTAAGAAACGTTGACAATGGTACTCATCGGGGAATACAGTTGCAAAACCCGCCGTTTGCCCAGCAGCTTGCCCAGTATCAGGCCGTCTACAATTATCAGGATTACCTGAAACTTAACCCGGATCTTGCAGATGCATTCGGTGCAAACCAGAAAGCACTGTTTGAACACTTTGTGACCAACGGCATGAAAGAAGGTCGGCAGGGAAGCAGCGAGTTCAATTTGAACACATACAAGGCAAACAACCCCGATCTCGTGGCCGCATTTGGCGACGATAACGTGAAATACTACGAGCATTACATCTCGTCCGGCAAGGCAGAAGGACGAATCGCAAAATAACAAAAACGGGAGACAGCGTTGATGATGTCTCCCGTTTTTGTTACGCCAAGTCCGGCAGAATATCCTCCCACAGGGCCTGCTCTTGCCGCAGGGCGTCAAAGCAGCAGTCCAGATAGATCTTGTTGGCAGCCGAAAGGATGGTGCTGCGTAACAGCAGCCGCTCGTCGGTGGCGTCAGGGGCGGGTTCCGGCAGGGTGCTGCTGCAGCCAAACACAAAGGGCAGGCACTGCTCCAGCTCCTTACAGAAGGTATCATAAGCGTCCCGGGCCGAGTAGCTGGCCCGCTGCATCCGGAACAGGGTGTCGATGTTCTCCATGGACAGCACTGTCTTGGAGACCACGATATACATCAGCGAGGCGATCTGCTCCCGGGTGTACTTCTTTTTGACCGGGTGGCTCAGGATGCCTTTTTTTACATAGTTGCTCACCATGGACGGGGTGAGCTCTACCCCGCAAAAGGTGCGGAAGCAGGCGTTGACATATTGCACGGTCTGGTCCAGATACAGCCCTACGGCAGGGAGGTCGCGGTACCGGGGCAGGGCAAACCCGGCGGCGCAGGCCGCAACGCGGCGCTTGGTTTCAGCATTCATAGCAGTGTACTTCCCGTTCAATCAGTGGATAATCTTTGAGTTTCAGTATAGCGCAAAAAATGGAAACGGTCAACGGGAGTGTGAAAACTTTTTATCAAATGCTAGAAATTGCTTGACAGGTTTTTGAAAAACTGATAAGATGTCCACAAGAAACCGAACAAGCCCGGCGGGCTGTCCGCCGCTGAACGATAAAACTGGAGATGTACTGTATGAAAACCAAGATCGTTGTGGACTCTTCCTCCAACCTGTATACCCTCAGCGGGGTGGACTTTGTCTGTGTGCCGCTGAAAATCGTGACCGACGATGGGGAATATCTGGACACGGCAGAACTGGATGCGGTCGGTATGGCCCAGACCCTGCGCAGCTATAAGGGCAAGACCGGCACATCCTGCCCCAATGTGGCCGACTGGCTGGCCGCCTACGAGGGCGCGGAGGAAGTGTTCGTGGTCACCATCACGGGCACGCTGTCCGGCAGCTATAACGCGGCCCAGCTGGCCGCCGAGGAATACCGGCAGGAGCACGAAGGTGCCCGCGTGTTCGTGCTGGACAGTCTGTCGGCCGGGCCGGAATGCCGCCTGTTGGCCGAGCGTCTGGCGGCACTGGTGCAGGCAGGCTGTGCCTTTGATGATGCCGCCGAGAGGATTCTGGCCTATCACCGGCACACGCACCTGTTGTTCTCGCTGGAATCGCTGGCCAACCTCGCCCGCAACGGCCGCGTAAAACCGGCGGTAGCTGCCGTGGCGCGGATGCTGGGCATCCGGGTCATCGGGCAGGCCAGTGAGGCGGGGGAGCTGGAGGTGCTGTGCAAGACCCGCGGCGAACACGGCGCACTGGAACGCATCGTGCTGGAAATGAAGGGCCGCGGTTTTGTCTCCGGCCGGGTACACATTGCCCACTGCAGCAACCCTGACGCCGCCGACCGGCTGAAAAAGATGCTGCACGCGGTGTTCCCGGGGGCGCAGGTGGATGTGAGCCCCTGCGGCGGCCTGTGCAGCTACTATGCCGAATTGGGCGGCCTGATGGTCGGTTATGAGGACAACGAAGCACCGGCATTGTAACGAGAAACGGCCTCTCCGAAAGGAGAGGCCGTTTCTGCGTGAGGGCGATTTTTACAGGGCATCCAGCGCTTTACGCGCGGCACGGATATTGGTTTCGCTGGTCTGCCACAGTTCAAACTCAGAAAAGCCCGGCAGGCCCATAGGCACGCCTTCCCGGCGGAAGGTCATGCGGCTGTCCAGCACCTGCTTGCCGGAGAGGTGGAACGCCCGGGCACCGGTCTGGGCGGCCAGCGCCGGGAGATTGCCCGCGGAGACGCCGGCGCCCACCAGAATTTCCACATCGCTCCCGGCGGCTTCCGCCAGCTGGCGCAGCAACTCAGCTCCCTGCGGCGCACTGGCGGCCTGCCCGCTGGTAAGGATGGTGGCAAGGCCCAGTTCCTTTGCGGCGGCCAGCGCGGCAAAGGGGTCCCGGCAGACGTCAAAGGCACGGTGCAGGGTGCAGGCAACGGGGCGGCCTGCAGCTGCTGCCGCCCGGCGGGCAGCAGCGTAGATGGGACGCAGGGCGTCTACATCCAGTACGCCGTCCGGGGTGAGCACGCCGGTGACGATGCCGTCCGCCCCGGCTTCCACCAGCTCTGCGGCCGACTGTTCCATCTGGGCCAGCTCATAGCGGTCGTAGCAGAAATCACCAAAGCGGGGACGCAGCAGTGCCCGCACCGGCAGTCCGGTCTCGGCTTTGACCTGCCGCAGCAGGGCAAGGCTGGGGGTGGTGCCGCCGATCACCAGGTCGGCACACAGTTCCAGTCGGTCGGCTCCGCCGCGCTTGGCGGCCAGTGCACTGGCTGTGCTGTCCACGCAGACTTCCAAAGTATAAGGCATAAACGTTTCCTCCTTGTATGGCAAGGCCCCGCCGATGAGATCTGCGGCGGGGCCTGTGATAGTTTGAGGTTATTTTACGCTGGCAAGGAACCGCACGAACCCAGCACGACCGGCTTCGTCCAGCTTGTACACACCGGCATCGGCCAGCACCTGTGCGAACACCTGGCCCACCTCATCCTGCAGGATGAGGTGCACGGTGTCGCCGTTCAGCTCCGGGTGACGGGCCAGAATGTCCTGTGCCCACTCCGCGTGCTTCTGCAGCGCTTCGGGGTACTCGCTGACGGGGGTGCGGGCTACCAGCACGTCTGCCAGATCAAACAGCTCCTGCTTCAGGCGGCTGGGCAGCACGGCCAGACCCATGACCTCGATAAGGCCGATGTTCTCCTTTTTGATGTGGTGTAGCTTGGCATGGGGGTGGAACACGCCCAGCGGGTGTTCCGGCGTGGTGATGTTGTTGCGCAGCACCAGATCCAGCTGGTATTTGCCATCCCGCATGCGGGCAATGGGGGTAATGGTGTTGTGGGGCTCGCCGTCGGTCTCGGCAAAGAGGAAGCAGCTCTCATCCGTGTAGCCGCGCCAGGCGGTCAGGATCTTGTCGGCCAGCTCCACCAGACGCTCATCATCCTCGCAGGTCAGGCGGATGCAGCTCATGGGCCAGTGTACGATGCCGGCCTCCACGTCCTCAAAGCCGGGGAACGTCCATGCCTTTTCGATGGGGGCCTTGGCCATGGCAAATTCATAGTGGCCGCCCTGGAAGTGGTCGTGGCTCAGGATGCTGCCGCCCACGATGGGCAGGTCAGCGTTGCTGCCCACGAAATAGTGGGGGAACAGGCCCACAAAATCCAGCAGCTTGCGGAAGGTGGCACGCTCGATCTTCATGGGAGTGTGCTGGTTGTTAAACACGATGCAGTGTTCGTTGTAGTACACATAGGGGCTGTACTGCAGGTTCCAGGCGCTGTCGTTGATGGTCAGCGGGATGATGCGGTGGTTCTCGCGGGCGGGATGGTTCATGCGGCCCGCATAGCCCTCGTTCTCGGCGCACAGCTGGCACTTGGGGTAGGCGCTCTGGGGGGCCAGCTTGGCAGCTGCAATGGCCTTGGGGTCCTTTTCCGGCTTGGAAAGGTTGATGGTGATGTCTAGATCACCGTAAGGCGTCTTGGCCACCCACTTCAGGTCCCGCTTGATGCGGTAGCGGCGGATATAATCCGTGTCCTGGCTGAACTTATAGAACCAGTCGGTGGCGGCCTGCGGGCCCTCGTTCTCGTAGCGCTCCTCAAAGTTGGCGCGCACAATGCTGGGACGCGGCGTCAGCACGCCCATGAGTTTGGTGTCGAACAGGTCGCGTGCGGTGCTGTTGTCGGCACACACGCCGCGGGCCACGGCATCGTCCACCAGCGTTTTCAGGATGCTTTCCAGGTCGGTGTAGCACACCTCACCCTCGGGGGCGGTAAAGTCGTCCAGCTGCATGGTCATGAGCAGCTGATTGCGGATGTAGATCTCGTCATCGGGCAGGATCAGACCGGTGTCCAGACCATAATTGACGAGCTGCTGAATGGCAGTGGAGATCACAGCACAGCGCCTCCTTCCGGACGGATGCTCAGCACATGGCAGCGGCCCTCACCGAGGATGGCTTCCATGTGTGCTTTGAAGTCGGCCAGCATGTCCACCGGCACAAAGGCCTGTGCCGTACCGGCAAAGCCGCCGCCGTGCACACGCACGGCACCCTTGCCCTGCAGGTAATGCTTGGCGGCCGCAATGGTCACGCCCATTTCCTGATGCTCCTTGTACCCGGCGGGGATCACGTTCTGCAGGTACTCCCAGCTGCTGTCGCCGGAAGCGGTGACCAGCTGCAGGAAGGCGTCAAAGTCACCGCCGCGCAGGGCAGCCACCTGCTGGGCCACGCGGTCGTTGTCGGCATAGAAGTGGAAGGCGCGCAGCACGGCGCGGTCGCCGCACTGTCTGCGGCACTCCGGGAGCTTTGCGAGGAAGGTGTCAAAGGGCACGTCCCGCAGCACTTCACCGCCGCACACGGCAGCCACGGCGCGGCACTCGGCGGGCACAGCGGCGTACTCGTCGGTCAGGTCGGCATGGTCGGCACAGGAATCCAGGATGCACAGGGCCAGGCCTGCCTTGGAAAAGTCCACCTGCACCGGTTCCACATCCGGGTGGGCGGGGTCGGCAAAATCAATGGTGATGATGTTGCCCACGCTGGAAGCCATCTGGTCCATCAGACCGCAGGGCTTGCCAAAGTAGACATTCTCCGCCCACTGGCCGATCTGTGCGATCTCGATGGGGGAGACCTTTTTGGTCATGAAGCAGTCGTTCAGGATCACGCCGATCAGCACCTCAAAGGCGGCCGAGGACGAAACGCCGCTGCCCTTGGGCACATTGGAAGCAACGTATACGTCCAGACCGGAGAGGGCTGCACCCCGCTGGCGGAACGCTTCACACTCGCCGCGCAGCAGGGACATGGTGGTGTTTTCTTCCTCCTTGCGGGCAGCGAGGTCAGCCAGGTCGATGACGCACAGATCATAGCCCTCGCTCTGTACCCGCAGCTGGTTCAGGCTGTTGGGGGCGGCAGCAGCGATCATGTCAATGTTCACGCTGCCGGCCAGCACGCGGCCGTGCTGGTGGTCGGTATGATTGCCGCCGATCTCGGTGCGGCCGGGGGCACTGTATAAGCCAGCCTCAGCGTGGGTGCCAAAGGTGGCTTCCAGTCCGTTCAGCACTGCCTCATAGCGGGCAGCCTGTGCGGGGGTCTGTTCAGGAGCACAGCAGTAGAGCGATGCCAGACGCGCAGTGTGCACGCCATCAGACAGCTCCTGCTTCCAGATGGAAATGGGCTTCATCATGAGAAATCCTCCTCTTGCGATGGTCACGGGATAAGCGGTGCCATGCCCGCAGCGAAGCGGGGCACCTGTCTGCTTCTATAATAGTAAATCCAAACGCAAAAAACCATGTGTTATTGTTGCATTTCGATAAAAAGTTGCAGAGACCGCCGGGCGGCATTCAGTATGGAAACACACGGATGAAATAAAATTTCATTGCAAAATGAAAAACGATTGGCAAAACTGCCCACAAATGGCCCGAAAGACGGCAAAACGGGCAAAATTCGTGCAAATGGAGATTTGCGTCTGCCGGAACAGGCCATAAAAAATGCAGGAGGTGAAAACGTTACAGCAGAGTGACCACCAGTGCGCACAGCGGCCAGCTTCCACACCGGCTTGCTGCGCACGATGCAGCCCAGGTCCCCGGCGGCAAGGAGCATGCCGGTGATGACCATAGAAAGGGGTGTGGTCATGTTGGCCATCAGCTCCAGCGGCTGGGCGATGAGCTGCGGCACCGGGATCTGCAGCAGGTAGATGCAAAGGCCGATCACCATGGCGTACAGCACCGGTGTGTGCAGCAGGCTGTGCAGGACCTCTTTGGGGTCGGAACTCCCGCTCACAAAGCCGTAGCCCATGGTCCACAGCAGAATGTTGAACACGGTCACATAGGCGCTGGCATAGAGCAGACCCTCGGACCCGAACAGCGCCGAGATGAGCGGAAAACCCATGTACGCCGCATTGGAAAAAATGCAGGCGAACCGGAAGATGGGGGTACGGCTGTCCTTGCGGCGGGCGGTGAGGGCCAGCGTGATGCCGGTACCGATGAGCAGGGCCAGCAGGCTCATCCCAAAGGAGGCCAGCAGGTTGTGCAAAATTTCCATACTGAACTCCATACGGTAGGAGTTCACGATCATGGCGGGCACCACCAGATAGACCAGCAGGTTGGAAAGGGTCTGCTTGCCCTCCGGTTTGAGCACGCCGGTTTTCACAGCGGCGATGCCGGTGCCCATGAGCAGAAACAACATGACGACCTGACCGGCCGTGATCTGTGCGAGTTCCATTGCGGGTTCCTCCTTCTGCGTTGCATCTAACGATAAATACAACACGAGCATAGCACAACCCCCCGCGTTCCGCAAGAGGGAACACGGGGTCTGACCGATAAAATTACAGGATCACATTTTTGATCAGCAGCGACACGCTGCCATCGGCGTCGTGCAGGAATTCCACCTCGGATTCCTCGTTCAGCAGCTCGGTGGGGATCTTCACTTCGATGCCGTTGGCGGTGTGGATGCTGCGGCTCTCCATGCGGCGGATGCGGGCGGGGGTCACGGTCACCGGCTGCTGGGCGTAGTCCAGCACATCGCTCTTCTCCACATAGTCGTCAAAGGGCACGGCGGCCAGAGGATAGTCCTCTTCCAGCTGGCGGCGCACCTGCTCCACCGACACCTGATTGTCGTTGTCGGCGGCCTGATTGGCGATCATCATGGCTACCTGTGCTTCCACATGGGGCTGGTCGGTGTAGTTTTCCTGCACGGCCTGCACGGCGGCCTCCTGAATGGCCTGCAGCTTTTTCTTTTCCGGCTGGGCGGTGGTGTACTGGAACACTACCGTGGAAAGGTAAAAATCCTTGTGGCCGTCGATGTCGAACTTTTTTTCCAGCAGCTTCATGGAGTAATCGGTCAGGTTGACAAGGGCACCTTCCTCCACCTTGCCGCTCTGGCTGGGCAGGCAGGCCCGCTGCTGTATGATGGAGTTCACCGGGGCACCCTCCACATTCTCGGTGTAGTGGGTGTAGCCGTTTTTGTAGTTCAACTTCAGGATGCCCAGCCACGGCTCACCATCGCGGGTAAAATCCACCACGGCAAGGTCTGCCCCCGGAATGGTGGTGTGCGCGTGCATGTAGTCGAACAGAACGCCCGCGATGCGGCAGGAGAGGTCCACAAAATCGTGGTTGTGCTCCAGCTCGTTTTTAAAGGCGGAATCCGGCAGCGGGCGGCACTGGCGGATATCGTCGCTTGCAAGCAGCTTTTCGATGTGGTACTGGAAATAGGCGGTCTTTTCGGCGGTCATTTCCATGCCGCTGCCGCTGAGTACAGGCGCATCCATGGTGGTGTCCAGCACGTGCAGAATGGCCTGATGAATGATGATCTCCATGGGAGTTACCTCGTTTTTATAAGAATCTCTTTGGCATACAGTATAGCACAGCCCGGCCCAAAAGGCGAGAGCACATCTTGTAAACCGCCTGCAGGAATGCTACAATAAGGGCAGAAAACCACGCAGGAAAGGGGACAAAAACCATGGAATTCCGTGATAAGCCAATGGAAAACCTCATCCGCCTTCAGGAAAAGGATATCTGCAAAAATGCCCGCGCGCTGCTGCTGGACGGTGAGAGCATCGTGGGTGCCTACAAGACGGTGCGCGATCAGGTGATCTTTACCACCCACCGCATCATCATGGTGGATATGCAGGGCGTTACTGGAACCCGGCAGCAGATCTTTGTGCTGCCGTACCGCAAGGTGCTGCACTTCGGGATCCAGACGGCAGGCTTTGGCGACCCGGTGCAGGCATCGCAGCTGACCGTCTGCTTTGCGGACGCACACGAGGCAAAGTTCGGCTTTATCGGCCAGCAGGAACTGTTTGCGGTCGCCAACGCCATCAGCCGGTGCATCCTGTAAATAACTCCTTTAAAACAGCAGGCTCCCCGCCCGAGACCGGACAGGGAGCCTTTTGCTGTATATAAAATAGGAGAATGGCAGAATTAGCAGCAGCTTGTTTTGCGCACCAGCTGTTCGTGCATGAATACCATGAGCACCAGCAGTGCCAGCAGGTAAAAAGGGAACAGTGCCGGAGTGATGTTGTTTGCCAGCAGGCCGAACAGCGGCGGCATGGCCAGATTGCCCAAATAGGCGCTTGCCATCTGGATGCCGATGACCGCCTGCGATCTGTCCGCGCCGAAGTGTTCCGGCGTGGAGTGGATGATGCTGGGATAGATGGGCGCACAGCCCAGCCCTACCAGAACAAGACCGCTCAGGGCAAGGATCTGCGGCCCGGGCAGCAGCAGAGCCAGCA
>OLPC01002136.1_pt1 | contig 15371 bp, 10 predicted proteins | sample 1672341 | NCBI WGS metagenome assembly OLPC01 (sample SAMEA3136673, study PRJEB25190) | human gut metagenome | reverse complement strand
CATAAATATTTAAATCTCCGTTAATTTTATTCAAAAATTTATTATAGCTCATTTTCGTTTCGTTTGGTTCGGAAATTCTTTTCGTTGGTTCACAAAATGTTTCGCATGCAAAGGTAGCAATAAAAACCAAAGGAAATCTGAGGTTTCGTTATTTTATGACCGAACGGGACGGCAAAGCAAATATTTTTGCTAATTTTGTATATCCATTTTCCCCACATAATATATCATATCATGTCAGACCCACAACGACTAAAGCGGCGCTTCCTGCGTTATCTGAAGCTGGAACGCGGCTATTCGCCCAACACCATAGAGGCTTATACGCACGACATCGACTATCTTCTGAAGTTTCTCCAGGACGAACACCTCGCCGTGGAGGACGTGCGTCTGCCCCACTTGGAGCAGTTCGCTGCACGCATCTACGAGTTCGGCGTGTCCTCCAGGAGCCAGGCCCGCATCATCAGCGGCGTGCGCACCTTCTTCCGCTATCTCGTCCTTGACGGCGAAATAGAGGACGACCCGTCCGAACTGCTCGAGTCGCCCTCACGTGGCGTGCATCTTCCGGAAGTGCTGAGCGTGGAGGAAGTGGACCGCATGGAGGCTGCCATCGACCTCTCCAAATGGGAAGGACAGCGTAATCGCGCCATCATAGAGACGCTCTTCTCCTGCGGTCTGCGCGTCAGCGAACTCGTTACGCTGCGCTTCGCCGACATCTTCAAGAAGAAACATTGTCTGCGCATCGTCGGCAAGGGTGGCAAGGAACGCCTCGTCCCCATCTCTGACAACGCCCTGAAGGAAATAAAATACTGGCTTTACGACCGTAACGTCATGAACATCAAGCCCGGTGAAGAGGAGTATGTGTTTCTGAACCGCCGCGGAGCACACCTCACGCGCACCATGATACTGATAATGATAAAGAACACGGCACGCGACGCGGGCATCGAGAAGACAGTCTCGCCACACACCCTGCGCCACTCCTTCGCCACCGCCCTGCTGAAGGGAGGAGCCAGTCTGCGAGCCATCCAGGAGATGCTCGGACACGAAGACATATCCACTACGCAGATATATACGCACGTTGACATGACCACGCTGCGCGAAGAGATAATGTGTCATCACCCGCGAAACATGAAGAGCAAATGACGGCGCAAGCCATAAGCAGACTGATGGATATGTTAATAAATTTCTATTTTGTTTATAAATAGTAGATTTTTCGCCGAAATAATATCTATTATTCTTTTAAATTCGAAAATATAATATAACTTTGCATCCGTATAATCCGCAATCTGACTACTAAACCTTAAACAAGAAATATCAACCAAATAAACCAACAATATGAAATTAAGAAAACTGATGGTTGCAGCCCTTCTCTTCTTTGCTGGGCTGGCACAGGCACAGCAGATGCCTACGTTACCCGTCGATCCAGACGTGCGTATCGGAAAGCTCGACAATGGGCTTACCTACTACATCCGTCACAACAACTGGCCGGAGAACCGCGCCAACTTCTACATTGCGCAGAAGGTGGGTTCCATCCAGGAGGAAGAAGCACAGCGCGGTCTGGCTCACTTCCTTGAGCACATGTGCTTCAACGGCACAGAGCACTTCCCCGGCAACGGTGTCATCCGCTATTGCGAGAGCATCGGTGTGCAGTTCGGACGCGACCTCAATGCTTATACTTCAATTGACGAGACTGTATACAATATCTCTAACGTGCCGACAGAACGTCAGTCGGCTCTCGACTCTTGCCTGCTCATCCTGAGCGACTGGTCGAACAGTCTCACACTCGACCCCAAGGAAATCGACGAGGAGCGCGGCGTTATCCACGAGGAGTGGCGTTTGCGTACCAGCCCATCAAGCCGTATGTTCGAGCGCAACCTCCCCGCTCTCTATCCCGGCTCGAAGTATGGTCTGCGTTATCCTATCGGACTTATGTCGGTTATCGACTACTTCAAGCCGAAGGAACTCCGCGACTACTATGAGAAGTGGTATCATCCCACAAACCAGGCCATCATCGTCGTAGGTAACGTTGACGTTGACCACACAGAGAAGAAGATAAAGGAGCTCTTCGGTTCGTTCAAGAATCCTGAGAACCCCGCTCCCATCGTAGCAGAGCAGGTGCCCGACAATGCCGAGCCTATCATCATCATTGACAAGGACAAGGAGCAGGCTACAAACTCTGTTGACCTCATGATCAAGCACGACGTCTTCCCTGAGGAGATGAAGAACACAGCCAACTACCTCGTCTATCAGTACGCCCAGAACGCTGCCATGCACATGCTCAGCACCCGTCTTATGGAGAAGGGCCTTGAGGCTGACTGCCCGTACGTAGGCGCTTCAGCAAGCGACGGCAACTACATCTTCGCAAAGACAAAGGACGCTTTCAGCCTCAGCGTTACTCCGAAGGAGCTCGCCAAGTCGGCTGATGCTCTCAAGGCTGCTTACATTGAGGCTCTCCGCGCTGCCAAGTTCGGATTCACAGCCACAGAGTATGCACGCTTCCAGGAGACATACAAGAGCATGCTCGATAAGGTATACAGCAACAAGGACAAGCGCACCAACGACGCTCTCTACGCTCCGTTGAAGGACAACTTCCTCGACGGCGACCCGATGCCGTCACTCGACGTAGAGTACGGTCTTATGCAGCAGATTGTACCCAACATTCCCGTTGAGGTTATCAACGAGATGATGAAGCAGTACGTTCCTGAGAACGACTCTAACATGGTGATGCTCGCATTCTGCAACGAGGCTGAGGGCAATGTATATCCCACAAAGGAACAGCTCATTGACGCCATCCACTCTGCACGCAAGGCAGACATCCAGGCTTACGTGGACAATGTGAAGAACGAACCGCTCATCACAAAGCTCCCCAAGGCTGGCAAGGTGAAGAAGGAGACAAAGAACGCCACGCTCGGCTACACCACTCTTACTCTCTCTAACGGCGTGACCGTTAACCTCAAGAAGACTGACTATAAGAAGGACCAGGTGATTCTCAGCGGTCGCGGATTCGGCGGTCAGACTCTCTACGGCGAGAAGGACTACACCAACCTCCAGCTCTTTGACGACGTAATCGGCGCAAGCGGACTCGGCGCATTCTCTGCTACAGAGCTTCAAAAGGCTCTCGCAGGCAAGATAGCCAACGCCAATCTCTCGCTCACAAGCCAGCAGTATACCTCTATCTCTGGTAACTCAACACCGAAGGACGTTGAGACAATGCTCCAGATGGTTTACCTCTACTTCACAAACATCAACAAGGACCAGAAGTCGTTCGACAACTTGATGAACCAGTACGAGGTGCAGCTCAAGGACCGCGACCTCAATCCTGAGGTGGCTCTCTCTGACTCGCTCACTGCCACTATCTACGCTCACAACAAGCGCGTGGCTCCGCTCACAGTGAACAGCCTCAAGAACGTCAGCTATGACCGCATCCTCCAGATTGCTAAGGAGCGCACAACTAACGCTAACGGATGGACATTCACCATCGTAGGCAACTACGACGAGGCCACTATCAAGAACCTCATCTGCCAGTATCTCGGCGCTCTGCCTGCAAAGGGCAAGGTGGTTAAGAGCAAGCGCGAAATGGACATCGCTCCTGGTGTTATCGACAACACCTTCACACGCAAGCAGGAGACTCCGAAGGCCACTTCATACATGCTCTGGCACAACACCACAATGCCTTACACTCTGAAGAACTCTATCTGCGCCGACATCGCAGGTCAGGTGCTCTCTATGGAATATCTCGATAAGATCCGTGAGAAGGAAAGCGCTGCTTACTCAGTAGGCGCTTCAGGAAGCTCAACATTCTCTGAGGACAACTACCGCATGTTCCAGATTTTCGCTTACTGCCCGATGAAGCCTGAGAAGAAGGAGATTGCCATCAAGATCATGAACGAAGAGGAGCAGAAGCTTGCCAACACTTGCGACGCTGCCAAGTTCCAGAAGTGCAAGGAGTTTGTCCTCAAGCAGATTGACGACCAGGTGAAGACCAACGGCTACTGGATGGGCGTTATCGCTGACAGCTACTTCCGCAACTTCGACAGTCACTCAGACTACAAGAAGATTGTAGAGGCTCTCACACCGCAGGATATCTGCAACTTCATGAAGGAGTTCAACAAGGCCAACAACCACATCACTGTGACAATGTTGCCGCAGGAGTAAGACATCCTGACTGACGAAACATTCGTCCGGACAATATAAAAAGTCCTGTAAGTACAGACAACGGTACTTGCAGGGCTTTTTTTCTATTTATATTATATAATGTCCTAATTAGAACACTCTAATCATTTTTTCACACTTATTTTTTGTGCCCTCCGCAAAATTAGCATAACTTTGCATTTTAACTGTGTATAAAGATATGATACACATACAAATAAGAATGACAATGACAAGACCATATATCATCATCACACTTGCCGCACTTCCACTCATGTTCAGCTCCTGCATCAAGGACGAACCGCTCGGAATGGAATGCGACATCGAAGAGGCTTTCATACATGCCGACGACCCGCAGGCAATGTTCTTCCAACCTTCCGACTCGCTGACACGCGTGATTGCAACGCAGACCACCATCAACTTCAGTCCGCTCCGACCGGGAGCTGACCTGACGCAGATGGCACCGCAGTTCCGCATCACACCGGGAGCCACCATATCGCCAGCAAGCGGTTCGGTGCACGACTTCTCACAAGGTCCGGTGGTCTACACCGTGACATCGGAGGACGGACAGTGGCACCGCACGTACAACGTGAACATCACTGCCATGGAACCGGAGATACCGGAGGCAAAGACGGACACGATGCGATACGACTTCGAGAACTTCTTCCTTGAGGAGAAGGCGCAGAAATACTATGTATGGAGCGACATCCTCGACAACGGCAACCGTGCGGACAACTGGGCGACTGGCAACGCCGGATTTGCCATCGCAAAGAAGAAAGCCACACCTGAGGAATATCCCACCACACCGCTCGTACAGGGCTTTGACGGCAACGGCGTGAAGCTGACGACATGCTCCACGGGATCGTTCTGCGTAATGATGAACATGCGCATCGCGGCAGGCAATCTCTTTACAGGCGTGTTCGAGTCGACCATCGCCACGAAAACTCCGCTGCTTGCCACTCACTTCGGCGACGGAGCTGCCAACAAGCTAAACGTCAAGCCCGTAAGCTTCAGCGGATATTATCAGTATGCGCCGGGCGACGAGTTTATGGACAAGAGCGGCAAGGCGGTGGAGGGACGCATCGACGAGGGCGACATCTACGCCGTGGTGTTCAAGAACACGGACGACCAGGGCAACGCCTTCTATCTGACAGGCGACAACGTAAAGACCAGCCCGCAGATTATCGGCAAGGCGCTCAGCGGACGCATCACACGCACCGAGAACGGATGGCAGTTCTTCGACATCCCCTTCGAATACACCACGGAGCCAGACCCGCAGGTGCTCGCCAACTACGGATACAGCATAGCCATCGTCTTCACCTCCAGCTGCGAGGGAGCACACTTCGAGGGAGCCATCGGCAGTACGCTATTAATAGATAAGGTGAAGGTGGCATACGAGAAGCCCGCCGCACAGCAGAAATAACATTCAACCGCATCAATATGAAGAAAACAATAATCACACTGCTCCTCGTGGCCTTCGTGGGCTTGCAGGAAGCGCTCGCCATCGACATCTTCGGCGATCTCAGATACATGGTACGCTTAGGCTACAGCCTCGGAGGAACAGCTCCGGTGGGCATGCCAGCCACCATCCGATCGCTCGACAAGTATACGCCCACCAACAACACGCTCCTCGGACTGGACGCATACAAGCCCCTGACTGAGAAGTGGGGACTGCAGGCAGGTTTCCATTACCAGAACAAGGGCATGAAGACCGACGCTAAGGTGAAGGGATACAGCATGGAGATGAGACGCGGAGACGAGACGCTCAGCGGACTCTTCACCGGTAATGTCGTGACGGAGGTGGACGAATGGATGGTGACGCTGCCGCTGCAGGTGGCATACAACGTGTCGCCGAACCTGCGTCTGAAGTTCGGTCCTTACTTCTCCTACGTACTTAGCAACAACTTCAGCGGATATGCCTACGACGGATATCTGCGCGTCGGCGACCCGACGGGCGACAAGGTGGAACTGGGACACGTGGAGGGAGAACGCGGCGACTATGACTTCACCGAAGACCTGCGTCACTGGCAGTTCGGTCTGGACCTCGGTGCAGACTGGTTCTTCTCCAACCACTTCGGTGCATACGCCGGACTGTCATGGGGTCTGACCAAGATTTTCCGCAAGGACTTCCACGTCATCGAGCAGTCGCTCTACCCCATCTACGGCAGCATCGGACTGACATACAAGCTCAAGTAAGAAATATTAATAACGAAAAACAATTGTCTATGAAGAAAATCTTTACACTACTTGCAGTGATCATGACATCACTCACAGCCATGGCACAAACCACCTTCTATGGTACATGGAAGAACAACTCTAACTCGTTCCCGAGCTTCGACAACTATGTGGAGGTAACCGTAAACGACAACGGCACAAGCACCATCGTACTGAAGAACATCGTATTCGGCAATGACGTTCTCGGAACCATTACGCTTAACAATGTCTCCACCGAGCAGAACGGAACAGGATATAGCTTCTCTATGGGCAGCCAGACCACTTTCGACATCACCGAAGGCAATATGGGCGGCGTGACAAAAGGCGCATTCGAGGGTTGGGGAACTATGGACGGAGAGAACCTCCAGCTCACAGCCAACTACTTCGACTACGGCACTAAATCATTGCGCTACGTGAAGTTTAACGGCACAAAGGTGCAGACCAAGCCCGACGGACCCACCATCGTTGAGACAGAGACTTTCTCGTCAGACCTGCTCACATCTACAGCTGCCGGCGACACCAAGACCACAAAGAACGCCAATGCCATCCTCAGCAAGTATTCTGACAACACTTACTCGCTGACACTCAAGCCGGTGGAGACAGCTGACGCTTCTTACGGAGCCATCACATTCAGCGGACTCGGATATGAGGAAGAGGACGGCGAGACTTACATCTCAGGCTACGTGGACGCCACAACAGAAGAGACTTCACCGCTCTACGGCAAGAACATCAAGGGCGACCTCTCTGCCATAATCGACGTGGACGGCAACCTCGTGGTATCCGTCATGCTCGTTGACATGGACGACGAGAACTTCAACGTGGAGATGCAGTTCGGCAAGGAGGAAGAAGATCCGTTCGAGCCGGTCTCAATGGCAGGCACACTCTCAAGCTTCTCGCGTACTGACGACGGCGACGTGGCAGACCAGAAGCCTTCCGTACTGACCATCACTGACGAGGGCGAAGGCAAGTGCACACTCACTATGACCGAGGGCACACTCCCAGGAACAACTCTCTCACTCGGCACCATCACCATCCCTTCAGTGGCTTACGAGGCTGACGAGGCCACTGCCACAATGAATCTTTCTTCAGGCAAGGTGGAGGCAACTACAGAATGCGCACATCCTTTCTATAAGACCATGACCGTGAACAGTCTCTCTGGCAGCATCTCAGTGAAGGATGACGAGAACAGCGATGCTGACCTGGCAAACGCCAACATCACATTCAGCGTGGAAAACAACGGCACAGAGACTGTGGAATACACATTCACAACCAACGGATACGTAACTGGCGTAGACACGGTGAAGAAGGCTGACGGCTCAGTGAAGCACATCTACACCATCTCTGGCATCGCCACCACACAGATGCAGCACGGCATAAACATCGTACGCCATGCTGACGGCACTGTAACTAAGGTGGTTAAGAAATAACGAACAGAAAACACTCACACAAATAAAAACAATAAAAGAATGAAAAAGTCATTATTCACAATGGCAATGGCTGCGATAGCCTTAACTGCCAACGCTACCGACTACCAGGGTAACTACAGCAGCAACGCTGGAGGACAGAAAAGCACCGTGGACGGTAAGGTGAGCATCGAGGAAGGTGCGGACGGCACAAGCACCGTCACCATCCACAACTACGCTTATGAGGTGTATGGCTCAAAGCACTATGTGGGCAACATCGTGCTCAACGGCGTGAAGACATCCAAGGTGGGCAACGTCACTATCTTCGAAAGCGCCCAGAACGTGGACATCACAGAGGGCGACGTCGACACCTACACATGGGAAGGTCCCGGCTACTCGGCTCTCTGCAATGGCGGTGTGCCCGTAATCTTCAAGGCTGAGCTGCGCGGCGACAAGCTCACTGCAGCTTTCAACCTCGACACCTTCCAGGCCATCAAGCGCCGCATCAAGGCCACGTTCGGCGAAAACCGCTACACCATCGGACAGATTCTCGGTTCGAACTTCGATGCTTGGCACACAGCCAAATACACTGGAGGTGTACCCAAGAAAGACTACACCAGCGACGAGCCTGACGGATGGCACTCATTCATGAGCGCATCTGGCACTCTCACCGGCTTCGTAAGCAAGAACACACACACATACAAGTCTGACGACGTGCGTCCCGGCGGCAAGGGCACAAGCCTCAAGCTCGTTTCCGGCATCGTAAACGTAGGTATCAAGCAGCCCGCCAACGGAACCATCACCACCGGTCGTCTCCAGGCAAGCGGTTTCACACCGAAGGACACCGGCAACAACTCTACGTCTGATCCTTCTTCAAGCGACGTAGACGGAAACAACGATCCGTTCTTCTCAGCGCTCAGCTCACGTCCTGACTCTATCGCCGTATGGGTGAAGTATAATCAGGGCACACTCTCTGAGTCTGACAAGAAGAATTATCCTTACGCCACTATCTCTGCCATCATCAACGACGGCACAAAGATTCAGGATCCGGCTGACAAGGAGTATAAGACCATCGTAGCTACTGCCCAGAACAAGGAGATAGCCGAGACCGGCAACGAGTGGAAGCGCATCAGCGTTCCCTTCAATTACACTTCGTACGACATCGACCCGAAAGCCATCCTCGTTACCATCTCTACCAACGCAGAGCCGGGTGTGGCTTCGAGCGACGAGAACAATCCTGACGTGCTCTTCATCGACGACCTCGAGCTTATATACAACGCACAGCTCAACAACGTGAAAATCAAGGGCGTTGACTTCACATTCGAGCCGAACAAGTATTACTATGACGGTCTGACATTCGACGGCGAGCTTACTGACGCTGACGTAGAGGTAGAGAAGACGGGCAACGGCTCATACATCAGCCAGACCATCACACGCAGCCCGGCAGAGAAGGGTTATGCCACTGTTACCGTAACCGTAACTTCGGCTGACCTCAAGACCGTGAACGCCTACACATTCAAGGTGAAGGAGGCTGCTGCCGAGCCTACTAAGGAATATAAGGGCAACCTCGCCATCACACTGAGCGGTGAGCCGCAGGATCCGGAAGAGGCAAGCATCTCTACCATACAGCACGAGGACGGCACATACGACATCCGTCTCAACCAGTTCTCATTCGGTCCGTTCCTCATCGGCGACGTTACCATCAAGAACGTACCCGCTACAGAGGTGGACGGATGGACTGTCTACACTGCAGAGCAGGACGCTGAGATCACCAACGGCGCTGAAATAGCAGAGGCTCTCGGTGGCAAGGTGCACGTTAAGCTCGCAGCTCAGAGCAAGGACGACGACCTCTACGCAGAGATCACGCTCCCCGTTGAGCTTGGCGAGGACGTGATTGACGTATTCGCAGTATTCGGCAACAAGCCCGCTACCGGCATCAACGGCATCGAGGACAACGCCAATACCACCGTCACCGGCATCTACAACGCTTCAGGTATGAAGCTCCAGAAGCTGCAGCGCGGCATCAACATCGTCCGCACCGCTGACGGCAAGACCGTAAAGATTATGAAGTAAACAGCACGATTGAGGTTATAAACAATACATAACCTTATCAAATACTTAAACGAAAAAACTCCAGCCATTGCAGGAATGCAGCGGCTGGAGTTTTTTTTGTTGAGTAACATGTAAATTGCAGTTTATCCTATCCTCTTTATTCCTTCTTCCAGCCTGCTCCACGGGCAAGCCATATTTATTCTTATGAAGCCCTCGCCTTCCTTGCCGTACATGCTTCCGGCGTTCACCCATACGCGGTTCTCGCGCATCAGGCGCTCTTCTATGTGCTCTGACGACTCGCCGAGTGCGCTGCAGTCCACCCATGCCAAGTATGTTCCCTCCATGTTCATGACGGGGAGATGGGGCAATTCGCGGGCGAAGAAGTCGCGGAGGCGGCGATAGTTCTCCGTAATGTAGGCACGCAACTGGCACAGCCATTCATATCCGCCGTCCGAATAGGCAGCCTGAAGAGCCAGAACGCCGAAGGGATTGACGTCGCAAACCTCATTGATGTTTATGGCACGGTCAATTCTTTCGCGTACAGCGGCGTCGCGGCAGACGATGTTGGCAATCTGCAAGCCGGCTATATTAAACGCCTTAGAGGGCGAACAACACGTCACTGAGCCGTACGAAAGATCGTCGGGGAGCGTGCCGAACGGCGTGTAACGGTGGTCGCCAAGCGTCAGTTCGCAATGAATCTCGTCCGAAACCACCCGTACGCCATGCTTCTTGCAGAGCACAGCCACACGTTCCAGCTCGTCACGGCTCCACACTCGTCCACCCGGATTGTGTGGATTGCAGAGCAGCAGCAGACGGGCACGCTCGTGCGAGAGGCGCTGTTCAAGGTCGTGAAAGTCGATTTCGTAACGCAGGAGCGCTTTATTATAGATGAGTGGACTACTTGACAGCTCGCAGCCGTTATTGCGTATAGAGGAGAAGAAACAGTTGTATACGGGTCCCATCACCACCACTTGGTCACCAGTCAGCGTCAGCGCCTTGATGATGGCTGATATGGCAGGCACCACGCCTGAGGTGTAAACGATGTCGTCACGATGGAAGCGCCACCCGTGTCTTTCCTCAAACCAGCGGCAGACAGCCTCATAATAGCTGTCCGGCACGCGTGTATAGCCGAAGATGGCATGGTCGACGCGGCGGCGCAGCGCCTCCGTTATGCCGGGATAAGTCTCGAAGTCCATGTCAGCCACCCACAGCGGAATGATGTCATCACCCGCCGCCGAGTCCCACTTGTATGAGTTGGTGCCACGGCGGCAGGTAGGTTTAGAGAAGTCGTAAATCATAATTATATTATTTTTCTCTGATGCTAACCAGGCAGTCAGCCGGCTTCTTTATGTTCTCGTCTATTATCACCTCTCCGATACTGTCCGCAGTAATGCGTCCCGACATCGGATTCTTTATGCTCTTGATGTGTCCGCGGATGTCAGCCTGAACGGTAGAATACTCGAAGGCGCGGTCGCATTCGGCGTCGAACGTGCAGTCCTCGAGCACCAGATCCTTGGCATAGCAGAGCGGCTGTTCGCCGGATATGTGGCATCTTACGAGGCGGAGTCCGCGCGAATGCCATCCGATGAACTCACCGTTAAGCTCCGAGTCGTACACCGTGACGTTGTCCACCTCCCAGAACGAGTCCTTCGTGTCAATCTTGGCGTTGCGGATGACGATGTCGCGTGAGTACTGGAACACGTACTTCGAGTCAGAAACGAGTCCGTCCACCTCCACATTGCGGCAGTGCATGAAGGGATAAGTGCCGTCATGCAGCACCACATTCTCCAGCTTCAGCCCGTCAATGCCCCAGAAAGTCTCGTCGGCGTCGTTGATGGTGACGTTCTTCAGCGAGAGATTCTTCATCTCACGGAAGAACTTCGGGCCGTTGATGACGCAGTCCTCCATGTGCATATCGTCAGAATACCAGATGGCAGAGCGCGATCCAGGCGCAAAATAACAGTTGCGGATGTCCGATCCCTTGACGTGCCAGAGCGGATATTTGCCCTCGAAATAGCAGTTGCGGCAGACAATGTTGCTGCATTCCTTTACGCCCGACCCGCCGAACGTGATGCGAACGTGGTCGAGTTCCGTGTTGTGGATTTCGAAGAGAGGACGCTCTCCACCGAATACCTTATTAGCAATTTTCTCCATAATCGTAATAGTATATATTGGTTTTGTTTTTTTAAATCTTTTTCTGCGGCTTCAGCTTCCATGTCCACAGCTTCACGAGGAATATCATGCCGCGGAAGCAAAGCTCCAGGCACATCGCCAGCCACACGCCACGCAGACCCATCGTCGGGGCGAGCAGAGCGGCGAGCGTTATGCGCACGCCCCACATCGAAGCAAGGTTCATGATGCTCGGAGCTATGGTCTTGGCGGCTCCCACGAACACGCCGTAGCAGATAATGGCTGCACCGAACATCGGTTCGGCGAAGGCTTCTATGCGCAGCACCTCCACACCCAGCTGTCTTACCTCCAAAGAGGGAGTCATCATAGCCATCGCAAACGGTGACGCCACATACATCACCACGCCCATGACCGACATTATCGCTACGCCAAGCCCAACGGAGAGCCATGCGAAACGCTTCATCAGGTCGTGCCTTCCTGCACCGATGGTCTGTCCCACGAGCGTCGTGGCAGCGTCAGCAACGCCGTAGCCGGGCATATAGCAGAGGCTCTCCACGATGATGCCGAACGAGTTGGCGGCGATGGCAATGGTGCCGAGAGGAGCGATAATGATGGTGGTGACGATGTACGCAGACGTCATAATGGTCTGCTGCAGTCCCATCGGCAGTCCGATGTGCATGGCGTTCTTCACCACATTCCACGTCGGCAGGAAGCGTCCGCTGTCCTGACGCAGACACAGTTCGCCCTTGCGGAAGCACAGTATATACATCGTCACCGTGGCTGCCACAGCCTCCGCCGAAACCGTTCCGATGGCGGCGCCCTCCACTCCGAGTCCCGCGCCGGGCATCATCACCGGCATGCCAAGCACTTCCATGGGGCGCGTGGGGAAGATAAGGAAGAAATTGAAGAATACGTCCAGAGCCATCATCACCACACTCATCACGCTCGGCACCACCATATTGCCCGAACTGCGGAGCATGCCGTAGCCGAACATCGAGAACTGGAAGGCGGGCAGACCCAACGAGATGATGGCGATGTAAACGGACGACGTGCTGCAGATGTCCTCTCCCCCACCCAACCATCTTGGCAGGAACGGACTGATGGCAAGCACCGTCATTCCCAACAGCAGGCTAACCACCAGCACGGACATGATGCCCTGACGCAGAGTGGCACGTGCACGTACGGGGTCGTTGCCGCCAAGCTGATGGCTTACCTGAACATAGAAGCCGGCAGCCGCAGCCGAACAGATGCTGCCCATCAGCCACATGGTGGTCTCCACCAGTCCGATGGCAGCAGAAGCGGAAGCGCCAAGGCTGCCCACCATCGAAGCGTCGATATACTGCATCATCGTGGTGGTGAGCTGGGCGAGTATGGCAGGCGTGGCAAGACTCAGCACGAGCCGCGCCTGCTGTGAGAACGTCATCGGCGCTCCCTTACGTATCATAGCGAGAAGTATGTCCTTCTTGTTATTGCGATTCATTGTCAATGATTAATAAATAAAGAAAAGAGAATGTGTCAAAACTAAAAGCATCAAGGAAACTGTAGGAGCTGCGGGCATTCCTGCCCGCGGCATTGCAGCAATAAACACAGCAAGTTACGGCTGCTTGCAGTGGTGCGGGCAGGAATGCCCGCACCTACTACGGTTAGCTTTGTTCCTTTTTTTTAGTTTTGACACACCCCCTTCGTTGTATATATACTTTTCAGTATAATAATCGGAAGCCTGTCTTATAAGCAGACCTGTCCTTACGACAGCTCCAGCATGCGCTCTATCGGCTTCACGGCATCGCGTGCTATCTCGGGGTCCACCTCCACAGAGGGCCACTCGTAGCGCAGCGTGTTATATATCTTCTTCAGCGTGTTCTTCTTCATATACTCACATTCGTTGCAAGAGCAGCCTACCCCACCCTCGCTTACTTCAGGCGGAACGGGATAGAACGTCACGCCGGGACAGCTGCGCTGCAGTTCGTGCAGGATGCCAGCCTCCGTGGCGATGATATATTCCTTTGTCTCGGGATGAGCCTTGGCGTAATTGAGCATGGCAGCCGTCGATCCCTTCACGTCAGCCACGGCAAGCACAGGAGCCTTACACTCCAGGTGAGCCATTACCACTGCCTCAGGATGCTCCTCCTTGAGCTTCACGATGGCTTCCACGGAGAACTTCTCATGAACATGGCAGCCGCCGTTCCAGAGAAGCATCTGGCGACCGGAAACGCTGTTGATGTAATTGCCGAGATTATAGTCGGGACCGAAGATAATCTTCTCGTCCTTCGGGAAAGAAGCCATCACCTTCTCCGCATTGCCTGACGTGACCACCACGTCCGTGAGCGCCTTTACAGCCGCCGTGGTGTTGACGTAGCTCACCACCTTGTAGCCGGGATGCTGCTCCTTAAACTCCTTCAGGTCTTCAGCCTTACATGAGTCAGCCAACGAGCAACCAGCTGTCAGATCCGGGCAGAGCACCTTCTTCTCCGGCGAGAGCAGCTTGCATGTCTCAGCCATGAAGTGCACACCGCACATCACAATCATCTTGGCGTCGGTCTGAGCCGCCTTGCGTGCCAGCGCCAGCGAGTCGCCGATAAAGTCAGCCACTTCCTGCACCTCGCCCACCGTATAGTAATGAGCCAACAGCACGGCGTCCTTCTCCTTGCAAAGACGGCGTATCTCTTTCTTAAGGTCAATCGACTCGTCAACAGGCTCGTCGACAAATCCCTTTTCAGTCCACTCTTTATTCATTGCTTTATTGTTTATACGTTTCGTTCGTTTTGGTCGTTCCCACCACTTATCCACAACATCTATATATATTCTCTCTTTCTTTTTTTTAAAAGAAAAAAAATATTATTAGGATGATGTACTGTTAGTATGTTGGTAACTTTCCTGTCTTTTTCTTGCATATTAAGTTATAAACATGGGGATGCCTGTTGTCCACAGGCAATCGTAACATCTTCCTGTTGATTATAAGCGCAATAGGCGTGTTATCCACAATATGATGTAGACACGTGCAAAGTTAATAAGTTTATATCTTTTTTCGATTAATAATCGTGGAAAACTTTGTAATATCAGTTTAATAATAGTGTTAGTTATCCACACCCCAACTGCTACTCCCTGTCCCCTGTTGATAAGTGGCGAGTTATCCACAGGCTTCTCCACACGGTTATTAACAGGTATCACAGGGTTATGAACAGGGAGCGGCGCATGGCGCCGAGTTAGGAGTTTGGAATTTTGAATTAGGAGTTATTCTCGGCTTCGCCTGCGATTCTGAGTTGTTCAGTTTTGAATTAATAATACTAACATATATTATTACGTGCTGCAAAAATGTAGGAGATGGTGTGTGTCAAAACTCAATCAGCGCGGGCTGAAGGCCCAATAGTCACATAGGAGGGCGTGTCAAAACTCCCAATATAAATAACAAAAAACTCGTTGTACGTTCTT
>OLPC01002135.1_pt1 | contig 15376 bp, 22 predicted proteins | sample 1672341 | NCBI WGS metagenome assembly OLPC01 (sample SAMEA3136673, study PRJEB25190) | human gut metagenome | reverse complement strand
AGGCTATCTACAGTGTAGAAGAAGTACAGACAAGAGCCGATGCTATTTTAGGTAAATATGTTAAAGAAAAAGGCACTTTCAACTATCAGCAGAAACCTAGTGCTATCAATTTCAATGAACCTAAGAGAGCTAAGAAACCGTATGGAAGTTTATTTAAGGATTGAGCTATCAAATAGCTCTTTTTTTATTGCCTAAAAATATTTAAAGGAGGAAATAAAAATGGCATCTAATTTTCAGAAATTTATGGCCGCTGCTGAAAAACACGCTGTTGCTGGTAGTTCAAAGCTGAAAGCTACCCTGTGTGGGCATATTTATAACATTCAGATTGAAGAAGATCTGGATAATGGATCAATTGTTGCAAAAGGCGATTATATCAAACCGGAGACTTATAAAGCAAAAGATTCTACTGATTTTGCTGGTGTAGTACTGGATAAGGCAGCTAACGGAAACTGGTATGTAGAAGTTAAAACACCAGGAGATGCACTGTTAGTTCTTCAGGTACCAATGTTATATGAAGAATATACTACTGCTCTTAAACATGAAAGTAATTTTTACAATGCAAACGGTGACATCGTTCGAGCATATGAGCTTTATGTAGGTGATGTATTTGAAGTATCAGCTGAAGGATTTACCGGTACTCCTACTAAAGGTGCAACTGTAACTGTAACAGACAAAAAGCTGACAATTGGTTAATGAAAGGAGGAATACATAATGAAACTTAATTTTTCAAGTAATGAAGTAAGAAATATTTTTGCTGAAAATGATTATGCAGAGTACTCCCAGCTTATGTTTGACACAGCTAAGGGAGAAGAAAAAGTATCTACAAAAGATGCTAATGATAAAATCAGAGAGATTATGTTCTCTGTACTTGGAGTAGATGAAAACTGCTCAAGAAAAGAACTTAGAAAAGCTATTCGTAGACATAAAATTGATGTATTTGAAATTATCGAAGAAACAGTAGAGAATCTGCTTGTTTCTGGTTGGGGAGAGAACCCATTCTTCAATGAATTTGTAGAAATCAAATCTATGGCTGACGGTGATACTAATGAATTCTATGTGCCGGATGAGGTTATTCTGACAGTGTCTGAACTTTCCGGTAACCATCATGACCTGATCAGACAGCGTCTGGCAGAAGGACAGACATTCTCTGTTAGAACTTCATGGTATGGGATTAACTTTTAGTCCCCAAGTACTGTAAAGTGCTTTGCACAAACTAACGCATTGAATTGCTGGAATTTCTTAAAGCTAATTACACTACAACGTAAGTATGAAATAAAACTAAGCGTGAATGTTATGAAAATAGAAAGAAGTAATTAGATGATACAAGGTTAAATCCTAAATATCAAGAGCACTCAACACCTATAACAGGTGTTTTTATTATGCTTAAAATAGAGAATCAGCAGCCAAGATCCGAACAGGATAAGGTTCAACGACTATCTGGAAACAGAGTAGAACTACAAGCGATTGGTAGTTCGAAGTGGTGCGCACCCTCAATTAGGGTGAAGATATAGTCTAATCTTTAGTGAAAGCTAAAGGGCTTTTAGCCAACACAGAGTAGCGTCTGAATTAATATCATTTTTCAAAATAATTATATAAGGAAGTATACATGCAAGAAAAACTATGTGGCATTTATTGCATAGAGAATATACTCAACAATAAAAAATATATTGGTATGTCAAGAGATATAAAACGGAGATGGTCTGAGCATAAAACAGAATTAAACTCTCACACTCATGTCAATCAGTATTTACAAGCTGCTTGGGATAAGTACGGCAAAGAAAATTTTAAGTTTTATGTTATTGAGTTATGTGATGAAGAGAATCTCAGTGAACAAGAATGTCATTATATACGTTTTTATAAATCATTATCACATGAAAATGGATATAATCTGACTACTGGTGGAGAAAATACTTCTATCGGCAAATCAGTAATATCATTAAAAGATGGGGCTATCTACAATTATGTAAATGATGCAGCTCAAAATGCCAACGTTCAGTCAGCAACTATGATTTCATGGTGTCGTCAAAAACATAACTATATGTATTTAGATGAGTATAACGCTCTTTCTCAAGATGAAAAAGAATATTGGAAAAATTTTGATTGGAAAAACTTTGATCATAAAAAATTAAGTCAAGTACATTCTCGAGAAAATCTCTCAACAACTACCCTGAAAAAACTAAGTCAAGCGACATCTGGAGATAAAAATCCAAGAGCGCTTAAAGTGTATTGCCCACAATTAAATGAAACATTTGATTGTATAAAATATGCATCAGATAAGTATGGCGTTAATAGAGGAAGTATAACTTCTTGTATTAAAGGTAGACTTAAAAGTGCCGGTAAACATCCCATTACCGGAGAAAAATTAACATGGGAACTAATTGAAAAATGATATTAAAGTGTTAAATATAAATGTAAAATTTACGCAGAATATGAGCTGTTTATGGCAGGTCGTATTGACTGGGCTGCATTTGTACAGAAAATCTATGAAGCTTTTGACAAAAAAGTTAACGATATGGTATACGCAGCTGTAATGGCAGCAGGTGAGAAGGTTCTTCCATCTACACAGTTTAATAAGTCAGGTACACTTGCAGCAGCTACAAAAGATGAGTTTATGACTCTGATTGAAGATGTACAGATGGCTACAGGTGATGAAGTAGTTGTTATGGGTACTAAATCTGCTCTTGCAAAGTTATCTGCTATGGAAGATATCACTTGGGTATCTAATGCAATGAAAGATGAAAGACACACTACAGGCCGTTTAGGTATGTTTGAAGGTATTCGTCTTGTTGAAATTCCACAGAGATTTGCTAACAATGACACAAGTAAAAAGTTAGTAGATAATACTAAACTTCTGATTATGCCAGTAGCTGATAACAAATTTATCAAGATCTACAATGAAGGTGACGCTCAGATTAAAGAAGTATCTGATGGAAATACAAATATGGATAAAACTATTGAGTATGAATATCAGATTAAAATGGGTGTGGCCACAATTATTGGAAAGCGTTTCGGAGTTTGGACACTTAAATAAAAAACTATTTAAAGAGGTGGAATTACCACCTCTTTAACTGATTAAAAAGGAGTAATAACATGGCAACAAGAAGAGCTGCAACAAAAACTGTTGCTACTACTGAAAATACTACAAAGGAAACAGCTCCTGTTAAAACTACTAAAAAGTTTGAACAGAACGAACTTATTGAATGTCGTTCTTTAGTGCAGGGAACATTATTTATGCCTGGTAAACAGAGTGATATTCTATACCGTTGGGATGGATATGGAGATGTTCGTGAAGTAGAATATAGAGATTTGTACTCTCTTAAATCTAGCCGATCACCATATATTTATGATCCATGTTTCCAGATTGAGAATGATGAATTATTAGAGGATCCTAGATGGAAAGATGTAAAAGATCTTTATGATAATCTTTATGATGCTTCTGATATTAATCAGTTTCTTGCTCTTTCACCAGCTCAGTTTAAGAAAGCACTTGCTGAAGTTCCTAAGGGACTTAAAACAGCAATTAAAATTGAGGTAGCAACTAGACTGGATAATGGTACATTTGATTCTATTCAGAAAGTACGTGCTGTAGATGAAATTTGTGGTACAGAGTTAGAAAAAATGATTTAGGAGGTGCTCTATGACCTCTTATGAAACAGTATTTAAACGATTTGAAAATAAAGTTGAAGACATAAAAGTATTGAAATTAGCGTCTGATGACTGGACTGAATTATGCTTAGAATGGCTAAATAGTGCTATTGCAATGATTGAATTAGACAAGTTAAAAATAGAACATGATTTAACGAAAAAAAATGATGTTCTGTTCGAATTCGAGGACACCCTTACTAATGGTGAAATAGAAGTCGTTGCTTTATATATGGTCGTTGCTTGGTATGATATTCGTTTGAATTCTTTAGAGCATACTAATATGTTTTATGGTTCAAAAGATGAAAAATGGACCAGCCAAAAAGAACATGCCAATTATATTATGAGCATTCAAAAGAAATATAAGAAGGAAGCCAGAAAATATTTTAGGAATCACTCTTCCAGAAGTAATTCTTATCTGGATGGTGATCAGAATGAAGTATAAATATGGAACTTTTAATGACAATCAGTTTTCTGATTATATAGAATTACTACATAATAAAATTCATTGGCTTTTAATTTATCAAGAAAATGCTTATCCCAAACTTGATAATTATTTTAATAACTTGCAATTATATATTGCAGCATTGGCTGAATTAATCCCGTCACCTTATGTAATTGATTTAGCTAATACAATAGAATGTGCCAAACTTGAATTTAATAATCCTAATTTCAACCATCAGAAATATAGAAAAATAATTTTTGATGCTCATTCTATCATAGATAAGATAGGTGATAATCATGAGTGATATTTTCAAAAAAAGAATGGCTTTATGCGGTGATACAGTATCAGACAGTATTCGTACTCAGTCAGATGAAATCATGCAGAAGACTTTCACTAATGACTTAGGTTACAGACAATGCAAACTGTATTCTAGGACAATGGAATACTTAGAAGATGTCGAAATTAAATATCAGTATTCTCAAGTCTATACAATCAACAAAGACCAGGTTGAGTATCTGGCTCAGTTCAGACCTGGCTATTTCCCTGAAAAGAAATATATGAACCAAGATGGCATTGAACGTTTTGGTTTTTATCTTGAAATACCGGATAAGAACACAGGTGTTCATGAGCTATGGCTTATTTTAGGGAAGAATGATAAAAATTCTTTCATAAGATATAACATTCTTAAATGTAATTGGATGTTTAAATGGGTAAAAAATAAACAAATTTATAGTTGTTTTGGTATCTTAAGGAATCGTAATAACTATAACAGTGGTGTTTGGAGTGATGGCTTCTTTACGTCCGTAGACAACCAATCGCAGTTTATTGTTCCTACTACTCCAATTACAGAAACAATTGATTATAATGATCGTTTCATGTTGAGTGATTCTATGATTAGGCCTTTAGTTTTTGAAGTGTCAAAACTAGAAGATACGTTCCCATGCGGAGTCACAAAGGTAACATTAAAGCAAGATCATTTTAATAAAAACACAGATAATACAGAATTACGTATTTGTGATTACTATGATTCACTTATACTCCCCCAGGAACCTGTTGTTGAAGAAATCACCTTAAAGCATTCTGGCTCCTCTCCTACTTTAAGAGTTGGAGGATCTAAAAGACTTATTTCTATAGAACCTGATAATAATGTGATACCAACTGTTACTTGGGAATACGAATTTGATGGCGTTTCAAAATCATTAAATGATTTACTAGATGACTTTGAAATTAATGAAGGAGTATCATCCTTAGAGATAAAAGCATTACTCAATTATAATAATTTAGGCAAAGTAATAAAAATTACAGCTTCTCTTCCGGGAAAAGATAAGGCTTCTATAGAGCTGGAGGTGACACGATGAATCAAGAACGTATTGAAAAACTTCTTTCTAATAGAAAAGAAGAAGGATTTGATAGTATTTCTTATGATAAAAGAAAAATTCTTGAAGATATATATAAAGATCCAGATATTATAGAAATACTTAATAACAAAGATCTCCTATCAGTCAATGCTTGCCCAGAAGATTATTATAACGTAAATATTTATTCATTTCTTAAAATACCTGATGCACAGAGTACAGTTAAAAATTTTTTGTGTTTTGAAGTGAATGATACATCAAATGTTGATTCAAATAAAGTAATGGTTTATAAGCAAATTATTTTTAGAACTATTAGTCATCAAGACGATGTTAATACATTATGGGGTATAGATCGTCAGGATTTATTGGCCGCATTAGTAAAAGAAAGATTTCAATGGTCTAATATACTTGGTACACAATTAATCAAAACATATGATTCTGGAAAAGTAGCCGAAAATGGATACTATTATCGAAATATGTATTTCCAGCAAATTGCTCCAAATGACGTTCAAAATAGACTTATGAGTAATCGTTTAGATAGATTAGGTCGTGATTATTATGGATAAGCTTCTTATGTATTTAGGAGAAGATTTAGTCATTAATAAATACATCACTGTTCATCAGCCTTCTATATTAGATATAGCGAAATTTGGTGAAAACCATTACTTCAATGTTGTTTATAAGATATGTTCTGTTCCATCTGATTATAAATCTGAATTGTGGGATATGGGGTATAATTATAGTAAATTAGATGATTTTGAATTATTTATATTACTAACCCGGGATATTGGAGTTAAAGATACCAAATTATTATTTGGTAATAGGATATCTTTAAAAGATATGGAACCAATGATAAATCCTCAGAATAATGAGTTAATGCTTGTTGACAAAAATGGACAGGTAATTATCACTCGTAATATTTACACTGAAATTATTGGCTATATCCGTGGTATGCATAATATACATCCTAAACGTGAAATAGCTGCCAATAAAGAAACTTTAAGATTATTAATAGATGATGATAGAGCTAAAAAAGCTCAAAAAGCTAAAGTTGCGTTAAAAGAATCCAATGAGGATTCTTTTTTATTGCCGCTAATCTCTTCTATGGTAAATAGTTCTGGTTTCAAATACGACATTAACAGTCTTAAAACTCTTGGAATCTATGCATTTTTAGATTCCGTCCAAAGGATTCAAGCCATTAATACTGCTACTTCCATCTCTACAGGAATGTACAGCGGAATGGTTGATATGTCTAAGAATCCAAATCTACTCAAACAACTAAATTGGTTGCGTGACCTATCTAATGAAGGAGTTTCTTCCAGCAATGTTAGGGTCACACAGACCAAATAATAAATAAGGAGGAAACACATTATGGCTAATTTTGATTCTTTAGTTATTGATAGAGTCTTAGAAATTATCGGTGAAAATAGCGATGGTGACATTATCTATCTTCTGAATAATTTATCTAATGTTTCTATTAATACAACTTCTGAAAGTAAAGATAAAACAGATGCTCTTGGTGTATTGATTAAGAGATTTTATACTTCTAAATCTGTAGAAGTATCTGCTGATTGTAATTTACTTTCTCTTTCTATGTTGTCTCAGACATTTGGTACAGACAAAGTAATTGCTACCGAAGATAGTAAATTTAAAGCACCAAAGGTTTTACATATTGACACCACAGGTATCAAAGAATACGTAATTCCTGAAAGTCAGAGACCTGAAGCCCTTACAAAACTCTATGCTCTTGAAAGCAATGGTTGTTTAGGAAAGGCTTATACTTTGGCTGACGGAGCTGCTGCAGACACTGACAAATTTGTGTATGATAAAGCATCTGGGAAAATCACTCTTCCAACAGGAGTAACCGGTACTCTTATTGCTAAATATGAGTATGAAACATCTAAAGGGGTTAAAGTTGTGAATGAAGCAGACAAATTCCCGAAAACTTCATCTCTGACAATGAAAGTACTTGTATCTGACACATGTTCTGTAGATGTTGTACGTGCTGCTTATATTGTATTCCCAAGTTTCCAGGTATCTCCAGATTGTGATCTGACTCTTGAAACAGACAGTACTGTTTCTTTCTCTGGTGTAGCTCAGAGAGATTATTGTCAGGCAGGTGCTCCACTGTATTACATCGTAATGACAGAGGATGATATTGAGGAAGAATAATCCTTAATTTATTATGCCCCGGTGATAAACTGGGGCATTTCTAAGGAAAGGAGGTAAACTCAATGAAATCAAAACCAAGAATTTGTGTTACTTGCGGAACATCATATGAATATTGCCCTAAATGTGCTCAGGATGAGAACAAACCAATGTGGATGATGGCTTTTGATACAGAAGAATGCAAAGACGTTTATGGAGTTATTGCAAGACATAATACCAAAGATCTCACCAAAGAAGAAGCGCAGAAAGAGCTGGATAAGATTATTTCTCATAAAATTAAATTTACCAAACCAATTCAGGAACAGGTAAATGAAATTATAAAGAAAGAAGAAATCGAACAGTCCAAACCAATTGTGAAACACAAAAAAATAGTGACGGAAAATTAAATACTTTATTGAGGGGAAAGCCGCACTATTTTTTGCAGTTTCCCCTTATTTTTTTCGGAGGAATTAAATGGAGATTGTAATACCTAACTTAAAAGGAGTTCCTTATGATCCTATTCAAGCAGTAAAAATTATTGATCCAAATCAACAGAAACTCTACCTCAAACATGGATTAAAACCTTTAGATGTTTATTATAGTCCAGATGTGATTGTAATGTTGTTTGATAAAAAAGAAAGTTATCCGTATTACAAAGAATATCAAAATTATACTTTGGAGTGATAACGTGAGGAACTATAAAAAAAGATCTAAATATGGTGTCGATCAAACTACTAAAGGTAAACAGAATCGTACTGTTATAGATAGAAAAACAGAAAAAGAAGTATGTTTCGATTCTCTATTAGAGAAAAGATTTTATGAAGACATCATATGTACCGGATTAGATTCCGGTGAAATTGTAGATTATGAACTACAAAAAAAATATAAATTGCAACCGTCTTTCAAACATAATGGAAAGACCATACGTGCAATAGATTATGTTGCTGACTTTTGGGTTAAATACTCAGACGGCAGTGAGCGTGTTTATGATACTAAAGGTGGAATGGTAGACCCTTCTGCCAAAATCAAACGGAAACTGATGTATTATATCTATCCTGATTTGGACTATGTATGGATTACTCATACCAAGTCTACTGGTTGGATTGATTGGGATGAAAATGAAGCTTTAAAAAGAGCAAGGAAGAAAGAGGGAAAAAAGGATGGAAATTAATATTTTAGAATTTGTAAAAGAATATAAAGAGAACCCAGCAGGGGCTTTAGAAAAACTTGAAGTTGAAAATTATGTGCCGTTTGCCACTAAACGAGCACTTATAGATACAGTTATTGAAAGTATTATTGAATATGATACTTCTCTTCTTACATATGAACCAATGGATAAGCATTTAAACTTTTCTCTATCATGTGTGGTAATTTATACAAATCTTACTTATGGGGATGAAGAGGGCCTTGATGCCTATGATGCTTTGGTATCTTCTGGTCTCTTAGATAGAATTATTGACATGATTGGTGTAGATTACGGTGACATGGTTGCTATGTTTGAAGAAACACTCTCTGCCCGTATTTCATTCACAAATTCTATTTCTAATAGATTCAGTGCATTTATTGGTGTATTGGAAAATGTTTTTGCGAATGCATCTCCGGAAGATTTAGATTATTTACGAAAGTTGGCTGATAAAGATGGGAACAATACCGCAGCTACGAAAGCTGATTGACCAAGGGATAACTATTGGTCTACAGCAGTTTGTTAATGATTATAAGCCTAAGATGGAGCGAGATGCTCAACAGTCAGAAGAAAAATATTATAATGACTACTCTTCTTGGGCTGATAGCTATAGACTTTATGATTTAAAAAATATTCATACAATTACAGGCTTTGCTTACAGTCGAAGCGCAGAGCTTAGAGCACGATTTGATTCAAGTAATATGTCTGGAGGTCATGGTATATGGACACCTTTAAGTAATTATGTACCAGATCCAGAAACAGTTTTTTCATGGGGATTTGAAACAGGTAATCATGGTTTTCATGTAACCAAAACTCCTATCAGGACTTACTGGGAACAATATTTTCGTGCTAGAAAAATGCATGCCAAAGGGCAAGCAACAAAATTCGTTATCAACGGATTACATTCTGTTGGTTTATAAAGTGAGGTGAGAAAATGGCTGATTATACAATAAACGTTGGTGTAGAAGTGGAAGATGGTGCGTTAGAAGCATTAGAAACGCGAATTAATTCTTTAAAAGAGAAACACATTAAACTGGGTGTGGAATTAGGTAATACTAAACAGCTAGCTAAGAATGCACAGACAGCGGTAAAAACAATAAGTAAGGCAACTGCTAAAGCTGCTAAAAATACCCCTGTCATTAAAGGTGCTAATCTTGTAGAGCAAATGGTTAATCCTGAAGAAGCTCTGAAATCTATGTCTAAGAGCGTTAAGGACTTGTCCAAATATGGAGAGAAACTCAACTTAGGAGAAGTGACTCTATCAGTTAACCAAGGGATTATGGGAGAACTGGATGGGCTTCAAAATAAGCTAAACAGCATCAAAGAGACAGCCAAGAGTATGGGTTCTATCCAGCTTACTGTTGGAGATAATATCAAAACAGAAAATGGGAAAATAGTTGTTGGAGAATCTAAAAGTTCTACTGCTGGTTCTACTAGATCTGCGGGACTAACTCTTAAACAAGCTCAAGCTGAAATTAAAAGGAATATGAAAACTGCTGGCACCTTACAGGAACAGTATGTTAAAGGACTTATCAATGAATCTACATATAAGCAATCCAGGAATTCCCTTTATCGCCGCAATGGTGAATTAGCAAAACAAATTCGGAGCAATGGGACAGCTGCTGATTGGGCTACTACTGCTGCTGATGTTAGACAAGCCCAAGCTAAAAATCAAGCAGCTTACGAATCTATGACTTCTAGTGCCAGCAAATATGACAAAGTAATTAGTGACTTAGGCGAAAAACAGAAAGCATTTAATAAAGCGACTGAAGTTTATGGTTCTAACAAAGCACCTTTAGATAAGGTTTTAGGGCAAGGATATCAAGAGAGATTAAAATCTTTTAATGACACTTATAAACAGTTGCAAGAATCTCATGAAAAACTTGCATCTCTTACCGGAGATGAAAGAGATACCGAAAAAGTACGTTTCAATGCTTTACAAACTGAAGCTAATCGTCAGGCCAGACAGCTTAGTAATGTAAATCAGTTTTTCTCAAAAACTCCAAATAAATATAGCCGTTCAGAATTTATAGGAACTGATTTAGATTCCTCATCTGATAAGGTCCGTCTTAAGATGGAACAAATGTCAGCAGATCTGGCAAAAGGAAGCAAATACACAACAGAGTTTAATGCAGCACAAGGTAAAATGTATGCTACTATTGATAGAGGATCTGGTGTATTTGAAAAATATCAGCTAGCATATAAAAATGGACCAGGTAACATTGATCAATCTCTTACTAAAGTTACTCAAAGTGTAAAACCTTTATCTAGTTATATTTCTGAAATGGGAAAAAAGTTCCGTAGTCTTAGCCAGTATCTTATTAGTAATTTTGGATTCCAAGCACTTCAAACCGGTGTTACTTCTGGTATCACTTCCATAAAAGAATTAAATTCAGCTATGACTGAACTTAAGAAAACATCATCTGGTACAAAACAAGAATATAGAGACTTTACTACTCAGGCTAGGACTGATGCCAAAGACATTGGTAGTACAACTACTCAGATTACTAATAGTGCTGCTGATTTTTCTCGTCTTGGATATAGCTTAAATGAATCTCAGACTTTAGCTAAAAATACAGGTATTTTAAAAAATGTATCAGAATTCGAATCTATAGATGATGCAACAACCGCTATGATTTCTATGATGAAAGCATATGATGTAAAAGTTGATGATTCTATGGATCTCGTTGATAAAATGAATCTTGTTGGTAATAATTATGCAATTTCTACAGATGGAATTGCTACCGCTTTACAGGATTCAGGTTCAGCATTAGTAGCAGCGGGAAATGACTTTGATAAGTCAGTTGCTCTTGTTACAGCAGCTAACAGTGTTGTACAAGACCCAACAAAGGTAGGTGCTGGTCTTAGAACAATTGCTTTACGTCTTAGAGGTACTTCTGCTGAAGAACTTACTTCTATGGGCGAAGACACAGAAGGTCTCGTAGAGACTACTTCTAAACTTAACTCAAATATCAAAGCTCTTACTGCTGTAAATGGTAAAGCAGGTGTTTCTATTCTTGATATGAATGGAAACTATAGAGATACTTATGATATTTTGAAAGATATCTCCCAGGTTTGGGATGATATTGGTAAGCAAGATTTGGCAGATGGTCAGAATAGACAGGCTGCTCTGCTTGAAATGATGGCAGGAAAAAATAGAAGTAATATTCTTGCATCCATATTGCAGCATCCTGAATTACTTACAGATGTCTATAATGATTCAGCAAATAATTACCAAAATTCAGCTCAAAACGAGCTTAATACATATCTTGATTCTATTGAAGCCAAAACAACTAAGATCAAAGAATCTTGGTCACAATTATGGCAATCAGAAGGTACTACTAATACATTCAAAAGCTTGCTCGACATTGGAAATGGCGCAATTAATATTTTAGATAAAATTGGTTTAAACAATGTTTTGGGCGCAGCAGCCGGAATTGTCGGTAGTAAATCTTTAGGCTGGGGTGGGACAAATTATCAGTTGGTCCTTTAGAAAACGCCCCATGTAACCTGGTGGTGACACGGAACGATCTCATATGAGAAAGGGGTTACTAAGCAAACAACCGAAACTGTCTTTATTCGAAGGAATAGAGAAATGCTTTTAATTTAGCATTCAGGGTGAACCGAAGTATATACTACTCCCCTACTGCAGTAATGTAATAGGTATAGTAACAACGTATATATATGGGTGGTCTGCAGCGAAGCTTCTCTCTGAGAAGAACGTTCATCGACTATAATGGGAACTTGGTCTCCGGATCAAGAAGGAATAGTCAGGACTGTTAGGCAGCTTACGCCGAATAAATTAAAGGGTAAATACATCTTACTCTCGTAAGCAATCTTACCTTATGTGCAAAGGTGATGTAAGCACAAATCTTTACTTTATTATTCTTCTATGCTATATTTCACATAGGAGGGTAAAACTATGATAATAAATAATTCTATTAGAACTTATGCACCAATTGCTCCGCCATATTTTGACGGATGCTTATTTATGAATGCAACTTATGAAATGTCAGAGGAACTGGCCAATTTGTTTACTAAAGGATTAGAATCCTTAAGCAAACATTTATATGAAAAAAATATTGATCCTACTAAATTATTTCCTGTAAGTCTAATATTTACAAAAGATGGCAGTTTTTCTGTCACCGAAAATGAAGCAACCACTTATGGAAGATGTATGTCTTTTTTAGTATACTCCATGGAACGAATAATTACATCTAACAATCAACACATGCAGCTATTCGCATTTATTGAAGAATTAGTGCATTACTATTTTCAAGAAACAAATGAAACAAAAGTCAAACTAACTACTTTTTCTGTTGTTCAGAAAATATTCCCAGAAATAACTTTCGAGGAGGTAACATCATGGGGAGTAAATTGGAGCTAATGTTTATTAGCAAAGAGAGAAGTCAAATAATTAATTCTCCTATTATAAAAGGTATTACTTGTGATACTTATAAAACAAACTTACAAAATTCATCAAAAGGGCAAAAGACTATTCAGTCTCCTGCTCTTTCTTAATATAATACGTACAATCTTCATTTTCAAAGTAAGGACATTCCTCTTCTTTACATTCTTTATAAAGAGGACATTCTAATATTTCCATAATCTTTAAACCTCCATATTAATGTGATATATGTGTTCCTTTTGAAAGTAGGTGTTTCCATGTTAACAAATAATTTTATTTTGAGTCCTGAAGTTGTTGAAAAAATCATTGGTCCATACGACCCAGAAAAGATCCAATCTATTGATCCAGAATATGAACTATTCGAATTTCTTCATGGAAATAGAGTCGATGATGCATTTGAAAGATTCATTGAAGTGTCAAAAGATCATTATCCTCCAGAGACAATTAATAAGTGGATTAAAGCTCACGAACGATCTCAACAAAATAAGAGAGTCCTATCATTAACAGATAATGATGGTAATCTTATATTATCTGAGGATGAGTGATTCCAAATAATTCTGCACTCTTTAATAACAATTGTCTATTGTCATCTTTATTTGTATTTGGATATTCATTTACCAATTGTAAAAATCCTTGTAAATAATATGCGGCCGAGATTGCTAAAAATCTAATTCTCTATGCTCTATACTTGTTCCTGGAAATTTCTCATATAAGAAATCCATATCTTCTCGATAACGCTTGATAACAGTAGCTCTGTCATTCCTTGATTCATTTATTGAAATGAGTCCTTGTAAATGTGAAACAACAACTTCTACTCGCATTAACCTATTAGACACAACATCATATAAAACTTGTTGCCGCACTGACTTAGGTGTAGAACTTTGTGCATTATATCCATAAAGATGTAACTCAGATTCAGATTTGAATCCGTCAAAGCCATATCCACGAGAATGACTTGCCTTAATCCTAAAATCAAGCAATACTTTCTGTCTTATAAAATCTTTATAATGGCTTTCATCAATATAATACTTTTTACACTTAGAGCAATAAATTAAATTTACTCTATGCTTTTCTTTGGTGCCTTTTAAATTTCTTATAATAACTTGTCCATGGCTCAATGAATCAGAATGATGTTTCGCACAATACAGAAATCCCTTAAATACATATACTGTTTCTTTATATTTAAAATTAGTCCAATTTTTAATATCCCATTTGGGTCCATAATCAATATATGAGTCTACAGTATTATGATTCAAGTTATACGTTCTTGTACTGACACTTTTTGAAGAACTTTCTGTAAATGAGCCCAATGAATGTTGTGCTGGTTTCGGCTTTTTATCAATTTTACTAACATGTTCTACTTCTACACCAAAAAGATATTCTTTTTTGTTATTGCGAGCATTTAGTTCATTTCGATACTGAGAAACTTTTAAGCGACATGTTGCCTGTGGTTTGGCCATACACATTTGACAATATTGCCTACCAGGTAAAGTGCATACATTTTTATCTTTTTTTGGTCTCCGATAGATACAATATATGTCTCTTTTATCTAATTGTCTTTTAGCATTTACGGATATACTCATTAAAACTTAGCTCCACACTTACAGCACTGATAAGTTTTACCCAGATCACCTGTACCCAATCTTCCGAAAAGTCCTACTTTGAGAATCTTTCTTGTTGCAGTGATTTTCTTAAGATTTGTGCTGCCGCAGATTGGACATTTAGGAACATTAGAGAATTTCTGAGCATTCTGTTTAGCATACCACTGGTCTGTTATCCTGTTTTGCTCTTCTACTCCTTCAGGAGATTCACTATATTTTCTTTTGTCTACCGCAAAACAATCTACATCTTTATCTAATTTGCCGTAGAAGTATTTCTTACGAAACATTTCGTCTGATTCTGATATACTAGGATAATCACCATCATGTGTTTTTTTATACTCTTCTGTTATTTCCGCATTTGCTATAGAATAATTTATACCAGTACCTATAAAAGTTCCAGTTTCACAGGTAAGGCATTTATCACCGATTTTATTAACAGAAGACAGGCTAACCACACCACAATTATTACAAAATAATAATTCCTTCATACTATTCCTCTTCTCCATATAGTAATTTAAGATTTACTATATTATACCATACAGTTCGGTTTTCGCCAAGAATGAAGACGATGGAATTTTACCACAAACCAGACGG
>OLPC01002128.1_pt1 | contig 15409 bp, 16 predicted proteins | sample 1672341 | NCBI WGS metagenome assembly OLPC01 (sample SAMEA3136673, study PRJEB25190) | human gut metagenome | reverse complement strand
ACCTTCAGAAAGTACATCTGAAAGAGCTGATCTCCAGAAAAGGAATCATAGGAATGAATTTCTTCGCATCGTTCGTTGGTGAGAAACCACAGATATCTGACCTTCTGAAACATATGGATGCAGTGCTGGAAATGGGCGGAGAAGACTGCCTTGCCATTGGAAGCGATTTCGACGGCTGCGACGGACTCTTCCCGGCACACATAGAAGGTGTCCAGTCTATGCCATTTCTGAGAGAAGAACTTCTGAAACACGGTTTTACAGAAGAACTGACAGAAAAGATTTTCTATAAAAATGCACACAGATTTGTAATGGAAAATGTAAAATAAAACAGAGTAGAAAAATAATGAATCACAGGAGTTGTTCTGTGATGAATTAATTCGTTTATGAGGTATTGGGAGTAAAATATTTTTCGCTCCGGATATCGCATAAACATATACATAAGTGACTTGGAAAGGAAAGAAATACAAATGAAATTAGTGATCGTACGACACGGGGACCCGGATTATTCCATTGATTCTCTTACAGAAAAAGGCTGGAAAGAAGCAGAATATCTGTCAGAAAGATTGTCAAAACTTGATGTAAAGGATTTTTATGTATCACCTCTTGGAAGGGCAAAGGATACAGCCTCTTTTACATTGAAGAAAATGAACCGTACAGCAGTTGAGTGTGACTGGCTGAGGGAATTTGATGTTCTGATCGATCGCCCGGATGTTACTGACAGGCAAAAGAGATTATGGGACTGGCTTCCGCAGGACTGGACACAGGACGAGAGATTTTACCGGTATGATCACTGGTATGAAAACAAGAGACTTCAGCAGTCTGATGCTAAAGGATACTATGACTATGTAACAGGAAAGTTTGATAAGCTTCTTGCTGAACATGGTTATGTACGTGAAGGACATTATTACAGAGTGGAGAAACCAAATGAAGATACGCTGGTATTCTTCTGCCATTTTGGTCTGGAATGTGTGCTTCTTGCGCATCTGATCGGTGCCTCTCCAATGGTACTGTGGCATGGATTCTGCGCAGCACCAAGTTCAGTGACAACTGTCAATACAGAAGAACGAAGAGAAGGAATCGCAAGTTTTCGTATCAGCGCATTTGGTGATATTTCCCATTTATATGTGCATGATGAGCCACCGGCATTTGCCGCAAGATTCTGTGAAATGTACAGTAATACGGATGAGCGCCACGATTGATTAACCAGGTAATTCACCTGCGGAGGCTGCGAAAAGCAATAAGCGGTGGATGCGGATAGAATGACGGAACTGAAAGGAAATATAGAATATTGATATCAAAGACAATGAAAGCAATTCTGCATGCGCTGTCATATGGAAATATTGAGCTGGAATCTTCCAGAAGAATGGCAGATCTGAAGCAACTGGATGCCATGCGGATTTTTGTAAAAAAGCTGGATGCCAGAGTTTATAATGGAGAACATGAGGTCCCGGTCAGACTGTATTTTCCGACAGAAGAGGCAATGCAGGCGGGGATCGTAGAGGGAAATACATTTCCGATTCTCCTGTTTTTCCATGGTGGCGGATGGGTAACTGAGAGTGTGGAGAATTACGACCGTGTATGTGCCAGAATGGCACAGGCAACTGCACATATTGTAGTTTCTGTAGAATACAGACTGGCACCGGAGCATAAGTTTCCGGTTCCGCTGGAGGATTGTTATGCAGCAGCGAAAGCGCTTTATACCAATCAGCTGATCTTAAACACTGATCCGGAGAAAATTACAATCATCGGGGACAGTGCAGGAGGAAATCTGACAGCAGCAGTATGTCTGATGGCAAGAGACAAAGGCGAGTTTACACCACGTCGTCAGATACTGATCTATCCTGCACTTGGAAACTGTTATACAGAGGAATCTCCTTACAGGTCTGTACAGGAGAATGGCTGTGATTATCTTCTTACATCAGTAAAAATGGAAGATTATCTGAATCTTTATCAGAGTTCAGCAGAGGACAGGCAGAATCCGTATTTTGCACCGATACTGGAGAAGGATCTGAGAAATTTGCCTGAAACATTAATTCTCACAGCAGAATATGATCCTTTGCGCGATGAAGGAGAAGTATATGGCAGAAAACTTCATGCTGCAGGAAATCATGTGGAAGTACACAGGATTTACGGAGCATTTCATGGATTTTTTGCGTTGGGAATCAAATTTCTGCATGTACAGGAGAGCTTTAAATATATTAACCAGTTTCTGAATAAGAGTTATGAGAAAATTCTACAGTAATCCCCGAGAAGATTGCTACAGGACAAAGAGGTAAGCAGGAACGAAAAAGAAGGCAGGAAAATTATGGATACAGGATACTCAAAATGGAGAAAACTGGATAATGCAGCGTTGGCATTTCCGCTGGTAACAGGAAAGAATGACACCAGAGTGTTTCGTTTCTATTGTCAGTTAAAGGAAGAAGTCAATGGGGAAATCCTTCAGGCAGCACTGGATCAGACAATGGAGAAATATCCATTGTTCCAGGCGGTTCTGAGAAAAGGGCTGTTCTGGTTTTATCTGGAGCACAGAGACATCAGGGCAGTGGTAAAGCCGGAGACGGAACCACCATGCAGCCGTTTATATATTCCGGATAAGAAATCCCTTTTATTTCAGGTGAGTTATTACAAAAACCGTATTAATTTTGAGGTATATCATGCGTTGACAGACGGTACCGGAGCAATGAATTTTTTAAGTGAACTGGTACAGAATTATCTGATCCTGACGCATCCGGAGGCAAACTTACCACGTGTAGAACATGCAGAGGAACCGACACCGGGAGCGCAGGAAGAAGATAGTTTTTCACAGTATTATTCCTCAGATATTCCGAAAAATAAAGAAAAAAAACCGTCAGCTGTGAAGCTGAAAGGTGAAAAATTACTGCATGCAGATATGCAGATCACAGAGGTAGTTATTCCGGTAAAAGAGACATTGGCGAAGGCGCGTTCTTATAGTGTTTCGATTACGGTTCTGCTTACTGCAATGTTGCTTTGTTCGATACATGAGGAGATTCCGAAGAACCGGCAGAAGAAGCCGGTTGCATTGATGATACCGGTCAATCTGCGCAATTATTTTCCATCTCAGTCGATGGGGAATTTCTTCGGATGGATTGAAGTTGGATATACTTTTTCCGATGAGACAATCTTTCAGGATGTATTATATGACGTAAAAAAACAGTTCAAAGAGAAGCTTGTAAAAGATAAAATAGCGATGGATATGAATGGATATGTGCGTCTGGAAAAGAATCCGGTAATACGTGCAGTGCCGCTTGAAATCAAGAAATATTTTATGATGGCGGGGGCGAATCTTGGCAGTAGGAGTATTACAGCGGTATATTCGAATATCGGAATTCTGCGTTTCCCAGAAGCGTATAAAACCTACATTGAACGGTTTGGTATCTTTGCAAGTACCAATTCTCTGCAGCTTTGTTCCTGTTCATATGAAAATCAGATGGTGCTTGGATTTACGTCCAAAATTCCGGATGACAGCATTCAGAAGAACTTTATGCGTATGCTGCATGAGGAAGAAATTCCATATAAAGAAGAGACAAATGACTTTCCCGGATGTGGGGAGCAGCAGAAAAAAGAAGAGAAAAAGGTTTTACAGACATTCAGTTTTCTGTGTCTTGCCGTAGCTGTGGTCTGTGGGATGATCAACTATCTGATGCTGGAGACACTGAACTGGTTCTGGTTTGCTGCGGCTGTCTGTCTGTGTGCATGGCTTGTTGTCGGAGTGGCATATTTTAAACGCAGAAACATCCTCAAAAACCTGGCATGGCAGTTGTTGCTCATTACGATTTTGTGCGTATTATGGGATCATTTCATCGGATGGAAAGGCTGGTCCGTAGATTTTGTATTTCCGTTTGGGGCACTTGCGGTGCTTGGAAGTGTCCCTGTAATCGCAAAGGTCAGCCATCTGGAGAGGGAAGAATATTTGTATTATCTGCTTCAGGCGGCGATGATCGGATGCCTTCCGGCAGTTCTTATCTGGATCGGAATCATAAAATATACGATGCCTTCCGTACTTTGTACAGGCATCAGTTTTCTGGTTCTGGCGGGGATGTTTATCTTCCGAAAGAAAGATACATTAAGAGAATTTCGAAAAAAACTGAGAATGTAAAATGTGATTTACGAGAAAGGAAAATACCGATGTTAGAATGTGATTATGAAGTGAAACGGATTGATGGAGATTATGCACATCTGCAGAGAATCGACAGACCGGAGGAAGAACTGAAACTGGTAGCGAGGGCACTGCTTCCGGTGGAAATCTATGAAGGATGTATTCTGCATTATGAAATGATGCAGTATTCCATGAAATAGAGGAGCAGGAAGCGGAGTTGTCTGCAATGCTCTGGGAAAAACCTCGGGAGAAAATTATGGAACAGTATTACTACAACCATATGAATAAACAGGAACAGACTGCCTATCATGGAATCCTTCAGGGACTTTCCGGACTGGCGGATGAGTTTCAGATTCCCGCACTGGACGGAGAGACTTTGTATAATGTCTTTTTCCGGCTGCGTCTGGATCATCCGGAGATTTTCTGGGCAACGGGATATAAATACCGATATTACAAAGAATCACCGAATATTATTTTTGTTCCGGAATATCTGTTTGATAAAGGCAAAATAAAAGAGCATCAGAAAGCAATGAAATCCAGAGTTGAAAAGCTTGTGCGTCCGGCGAAGAACATGTCCGAATGGGAAAAAGAGAAATATGTACATGATTTTATCTGTCAGAATGTACACTATGACAAGCTCAAAAAGGCTTATTCTCATGAGATCATCGGCCCGCTCGGACAGGGAGTGGGTGTCTGCGAGGGCATTGCAAAGGCAGTAAAAGTCCTTCTGGATGCGCTGGGCGTCTGGTGCGTGATCGCAATATGTGGAAACAATCCGGAAAAAGGCATCAAATACCGTCATACCTGGAACATTGTCCGGATCGGAGGGACTTATTATCATCTGGATGCGACTTTTGATAATACACTCGGAAACAGTGATAAAGTCGAAGATATTCGTTATGATTATTTCAATCTTGATGACAAAAGTATCTTCCGGGATCATGAGCCTCTGATTGCAGCGGCACCTCATTGTACAGATCATGACCACTTTTATTACAGAGAAAAGAAGCTGTCTTTTACAAAGACAGAAGATGTGTATAAACGTTCACTTCAGGCAGCAAAAAAGGGAAAAACGCTGACATTTCACTGGAGAGGCGGCTACCTGACAAGAGAAGTTCTGAATGAACTCCTCGGACTTATCCGTAAAGCCGGTGAAGAAAAAAACAAGACAGCAGCAGTCAATATCAACTGGCCGCAGGCTGTACTGCGTCTGCATTATACAGAAGCACAGATGCAGGAATGCATCACAATGGAAGATGCAAATGAAGGGGAAAAGGAATAACAGATACACGGCAGTACAATGGCAATAAAAGGGGAGACAGACATGCTTGAGACATTTAATGTTTTACGTATTGATGAGCCGGATTTCGGATGTGAGGGACGTCCGGACGGGATGGCAGTGAAGGACAATGTCCTTCTGAAAAGTAATTATACAGGTGAAGAAATGACAGTCAGAGAGAAGGATGCCCGGCTGTATGAGCTGGATATCAATGAAGGAGATCAGGTATTTCTGATTGATGGTGAGATGCGTAAGATTCGCTGAGATGATGTGCCCTGACTGAACGCGGCTTACGGAGCGCTGATAAAAATAGACTAGAAAGTGCAGGAAGATAGATGGAATTAAATATTCTTGACTGGTTCCAGACGTTACATACACCGATTCTGGATAAAATTATGACATCAATCACAAAGCTGGGGGATGCGGGGATTTTCTGGATTATCCTGACACTGCTTTTTCTTATCATACCAAAGATGAGAAAAACAGGAATCATTATGGCAGCAGCACTGATCATGGATCTGCTGATCTGCAATATAGCAGTAAAAAATCTGGCAGCAAGAACAAGACCATACGATGTAAACACCAGTGTGCAGCTGCTGGTGGCAAAGCTTCATGATTATTCATTCCCATCGGGACATACGGCCGCATCTTTTGCTTCGGTTACCGCGTTATATCTCGCAGGTGAAAAGAAGCTCTGGAAACCGGCACTGATACTGTCCTGTCTGATCGCAGTATCGAGATTATATCTGTATGTCCATTATCCGACGGATGTTCTGGGTGGTATGTTTTTTGGAATTCTGGCAGGATATGTGGGCTATCGGTTGGTGAAATTTCTGGAAGCAAAGCTTTCCGGAAGGAAGAACGCAGGGAAACAGATACGGAGGTAACGACATGCACAGGATAAGACAATCCATTCAGTTCTATGGAAGAGTTCAGGGCGTGGGCTTCCGTTACAAACTTGGTTATCTGGCAGACAAATACAGTGTGACCGGATGGGCGAGAAATGAATATGACGGATCGGTTTCGACAGAGCTGCAGGGGCTGGAAGAAGATATTGACAAGATTGTACAGGCACTTTACAATGACCGGTATATAGAGATTGACGATATCCGAAGACGTGAGATTTCTGTGGATGAGGAAGAACGAAGATTCGGAGTTCGGTATTAAAGGAGGACGCACGAGTGGACGAATTATATCAGGCAATTGAGGAGAAGATCAAAGCAGCAGGATATCCGCGAGAGATTTCCGGCCAGGCTGTTTATGAAGATATCTGTGACCAGATCGAGGGAAAAGAAAACGGCAGTTATGTGTTACTGTCTAAATTTGAGGACGATGTGATTTTTGAGTATCACATTACGATCATGGATCATGAATTTAATCTCGGGATTCTTACAATGAGACTTCCGGAGGGCATATACGCAGCAAATTTTGATGAAGACTGACAGAATGAGCGGGTGAAAGCCTGCTCTTTTTGTATGATGGTTATGGTAAGTACTATAGCTATATGCAAACATTTCGCATTTTCGTGAAAAACTACAGAAAAACATTTTGCTATTTCGTGAAAAAAACAGGTTATACATTTTGCGATTTCGTGATACAATACTATCAGATAATGAAACCTGTCTGAAAGTATTTATGGAGGAGATTGAATGTTTTTTCGTAGAAAAGCATATGCAAAGCTTTTGCAGTGGAAAGAATTAGCGGCAGGAACGTCAGCAGTTCTGCTGGAAGGAGCCAGACGTATTGGTAAGAGTACGATAGTTGAAGAATTTGCAAAAAATGAATATGATGATTATATGATTTTGGATTTTGCAAGGGAAAACAGGGATGTGCAGAATCTTTTCATAGATGAGATGGACGATTTGGATAGCTTTTTCCGTAATTTATTTCTTTTGAAGGGACGGGAATTGAAGGGGAAAAAGTGTGTCCTGATTTTTGATGAAGTTCAGTTGTTTCCGCAGGCAAGACAGGCAATTAAATATCTGGTAGCAGATGGTCGGTATGATTATATTGAAACAGGATCATTGATTTCGATACGTAAAAATATTCAAAATATCCTTATTCCATCAGAAGAATATAGGATAAAAATGTATCCAATGGACTTTGAAGAATATCTGTGGGCACTGGGCGATACGGTCACATTTGAGGCGATTAAAAGTGCTTACGAAAAGCGAAAACCACTGGGTGATTCTATTCACCGAAAAATAATGAAAAAGTTCCGGACATATATGGTTATAGGAGGAATGCCGCAGGCTGTCAGTGCATTTGTTGAAGGAAAAACTTTTGCACAGATTGACTTTATAAAAAGAAATATACTGAGTCTTTATGAAGAGGATCTGGCAAAATATGATCGAGATAATCGGGAAAAAGCGTCGGTGGTTTTTCGAACGATTCCGGAACAGTTGGAGAATAAGAATTCACATTTCAAATTTTCTGTGATTGATAAAAATGCAAGATATCAAAACTACGTAGATGCGGTAAGCTTTATATCAGAGTCTATGATGGGGAATGAGTGTATTAATGTAACGAAACCGGAAGTGGCACTTGAATTGTTTGCAGACCGTAGCAATTTCAAACTGTATATGGGCGATACCGGACTTCTGGTAACACAGATTATGAAGAGTAGAGATGAGACAGATGAAGATTTGTATAAAGCACTGATTATAGATAATCTCAGCGTTAATCAGGGGATGATTATTGAAAATGTGGTTGCACAGATGCTCAGAGCATCTGGTCATGAATTGTATTTTCATGAGTATTTATATACTCCGGAAGATTCTGTCAGGGAAAAGAAATATGAAATAGATTTTATGACTGTTAAAAAGAAAAAAATCTGTCCGATTGAGGTAAAATCTTCCGGATACATGTCTCACAAATCTTTTGATTATCTGACGAAAAAATACCAGTTGAAGATGCAGGATCGTTATATTATTTATACGAAAGACTTAAAATATAAAGATGAGATTATGTATATACCTATTTATATGACAATGTTGATATAATAGAAGTTTTGTAACTATTCAGAAGGTGATTTGGAATGCATTTTGACTCGTAACTGTGAGGGTGCTGAACAGCACTTCAGAAGGGGGATATCAATAAAGTCGTCCCGATCGATAAGTCCAGTACGATTCTGACGATTTTACTTGCGCTGATTTTTCTTCATGAAGGATTATCATGGGCAAAGGCTGGATGTGTTATTACCGTGCCCTGCAGCAGGGACCGGCAAGTGTGGTCGTGCCAATCGACAAACTGAGCATTCTTGTGACGATTGCATTCTCATGGATCGTATTCCATGAGAAACTGACACGGAAATCAGCAGTGGGGGGTGTACTTATCACGGTGGGAACCGTGCTGATGACGATGGTGTAAAGAATAGGAGTTAGAGATTATGGGACATTTTTATTTTATAAGACATGGACAGACTGTATGGAATGTAGCGAACAAAATTTGATTTTGAATAATCGACAAAATATTACAAATTATCTGCACTGTGTTTAAAGGATTTACAGGTTGTACGTATTACAGCAATATGCTATAATACACACTTGAATACTAGGTTAAAAGGAGCGCTTTATAGTGACTATTCATGATAAATATAGAGTACTACAGGAGAATCTTAAAGCACTGGAAAGTGTAGCAGTTGCGTTTTCAAGTGGAGTGGATTCTACATTTCTTCTGAAGGCGGCACAGGAAGCTCTTGGTGACAAAGTAATCGCGGTTACGGCGAGTTCCTGTTCTTTCCCGAAGAGAGAGTTAGAAGAAGCAAAAGCATTCTGTGAAAAAAACGGAATCCGCCAGATCATTGTTGAATCCGAAGAACTGGATATCGACGGTTTTCGGCAGAATCCGAAGAACCGCTGTTATCTGTGTAAGCATGAACTGTTTGAGAAAATCTGGGAGATTGCGAAGGAAAACGGCATGAATGCTGTAGCCGAAGGATCCAATATGGATGACAACGGAGATTACCGTCCGGGTCTGATCGCAGTCAAAGAGCTCGGTGTCAGCAGTCCGCTTCGTCAGGCAGAGCTTTCCAAAGCTGAGATCCGCGAACTGTCCAAAGAAATGGGACTTCCGACCTGGGATAAACAGTCTTTTGCATGTCTTTCTTCACGTTTTGTATATGGAGAAACGATCAATGAGCAAAAGCTTGGAATGGTTGATAAAGCAGAGCAGCTGCTTCTTGACATGGGATTCCATCAGGTACGCGTCCGTATTCACGGAAATATCGCAAGAATCGAAGTTCTTCCGGAAGAGATCACAAAGATTGTTGAAGAAAAAAACAGAATGAAGATTGCATCGAAACTGAAAGAATATGGCTTTGATTATGTAACACTGGATCTTCTGGGTTACCGTACCGGAAGTATGAACGAAACACTTGAAGATAAGGAGATTAAGAGATAAATGTTGAATCAGTTTTCCAGAACACAGCTTTTATTTGGCAAAGAGGCGATGGAGAAACTGTCCGGCTCCCGTGTTGCCGTATTTGGAATCGGCGGAGTTGGCGGTTATACTGTCGAGGCACTTGTACGAAGCGGAGTCGGAGCAATTGACCTGATCGATGATGACAAAGTATGTCTGACAAATCTCAACAGACAGATCATTGCGACCAGAAGTACAATTGGCAAATACAAGGTAGACGTTATGAAAGAACGTATTCTGGACATCAACCCGAAGGTCGAGGTGAATGTTCATAAATGTTTCTATCTGCCGGAAACAAAGGATGAATTTGATTTTTCGCAGTATTCCTATGTGGTAGATGCGGTAGATACTGTGACTGCGAAGATTCAGCTTGTCATGGAGGCAAAAGAAGCCGGAGTTCCGATCATCAGCAGTATGGGTGCAGGAAACAAGCTGGATCCGACAGCTTTTGAAGTGGCTGACATTTATAAAACATCTGTCTGCCCGCTGGCGAAGGTCATGCGGCGTGAATTAAAGAAACGTGGAGTGAAAAAACTCAAAGTAGTTTATTCAAAAGAACAGCCGACCAGACCGATTGAAGATATGTCAATCAGCTGTCGTACTAACTGCATCTGTCCTCCGGGAGCTGCACATAAATGTACGGAGCGTCGTGATATCCCGGGATCCACTGCATTTGTGCCGTCCGTAGTTGGTCTTATTATAGCAGGAGAAGTCATCAAAGATCTTGCTGCAAAATAAATATGGCGGATGTCAGAACTAAATAAGGTCCCTGTTTCGGGCTGTTATCTTGCGATATATCGAATGAAATTGCGGATAATGGCCCGTTTTGGACTCACTTTATATAGCTAAAACGAATTAATGATAAGATGAAAGTATCGTTTTGACTCGTAACTGTGAGGGTACTGAACAGTTACCGTATTTCTATACAAAGGAGAAAATTCGTATGAGAAGAAATAAAAAGAGTAGAATTCTTGCAGTCTTACTTGCCGTGTCCCTGTCAGGAAGTTCTGCAGTTTACGCACAGGCAGAGGAAGTAAATAATCCGGATCCGGATATTGAGATATGTGGGGAAGAACATGAGATGAAAGAAGTGCAGGTAGTGGAACCTACCTGTACAGAAGCAGGATATGTACTCTGGAAATGTTCGAGCTGTGATTATGAGGAGAAACGTGATCTCAAAAAGGCACTTGGTCATGATCTTGAGGTGTTTTCTACAGAAGAGGCCACAGAAGATACTCCGGGAAAAGTTGTTTATAGATGTAAAAGAGAAAAGTGTGATTACACGGAGACTAATATCATTTCTGTAGCAGAACCAGGTACAGACGATAAAGAAAATGACAAAGACAATAAACCGGGAAACGGTGAAAAGTCAGATGTGCCAGCTGACCCGAACGAAAATGATAAGACTGATAACAATGGTGAGACAAAGCCGGATACCGGAAATGAATCCGGCGAAGATTCTGATAAGACAGAGGAACCCGCGGTTGACGAAGAAGAACTCCCGGATGTGGATGTTGATGAAGAATACGCATCCTATGCTTCTTCTACATCTACAGAAGTTGTAGCAGAATATGATCCGACAACAGCTTCTCACACGATTAAAGTAGCAAAAGACGCGAAGCACCCGGAGGAAGTTGAGGAGATTGAGGGCAAAACTGTTGCAGATAATACAGCCAGAATCAGCAGAGATGAACAGGGAAACATTACGGATCTGGCGATATCTACAGAGATTGAAAAAATTAAAAATGGATTTTCACTTACCAGTGAAGCGAAAACGTTGAAATCTATTTCCATCATAAATGCGAAAGATCTGTCAAATGACTGGTTTACTTTAAATGCAGGCAAAACGGCAGGTGAACTTGGAATTCATGTAGAGTATACAAAAGATGAAATAGTTCTGACTCTGACGGAAAACAAGAAGATGCTGAATATTGTAAACGTTACAGAGGATGAGACAACGATTACAATGAAGACTTCAACCGGCGGAAGCTTTGGAATTCGAAAAAATCTTCAGAAGTTTTCAACAAAACTTGAGGGCGTGGTAAAAGGCACAAAGAACCGGATCGTACTGAAAGGTACAGAAGGTGCGAAACCATCTGTGGAGCTGTCTTATGTGAAAGAGAAGAGAGAGGACGACACGGCAGTTAAAGAAACAGCAGAAAAAGATAATGAAACTGAAAATAAAGAAAACGATGAAGACTCTGCAAATGCAGAGGAAGAAAGAAATGAAGAACATTACTGGATCAGAGCCTATAACGACGAGGTGGAGGATCCAATTGTGATCACTGTTTATAAGAAATAAAAATTAACGGGGCATATCAAAACGATATGCCCCGTGATTTTAGTATTCGCCTACAACTGTAGCTTTAAGCAGGTTGGTGTTTCCGGAACGTCCAAGCGGAACTCCGACAGTCAGAACAACGACATCGCCTTTTTTTACATAGCCGTTTTCTTCGGCGGCTTCTGTAGCGTGAAGGAGAAGGATCTCCATGCTGTATTCTTCTTTTGTCAAGATCGGAGCAACACCCCATACCATGTTTAACTGACGCCATGTACGTTCATCTGGAGTACATGCGATGATCTGGCATCCCGGACGATATTTGGAAACCATGCGTGCAGTGTTGCCGGAACGGGTAACTGCGATGATGGCTTTTGCATTCAGGTCGATGGCTGTCATGCAGGTAGCATGAGAAATTGCAGTCGTTACGTTGGTAGTGTCATCTTTTGTACGAACACTGAACTGTTGGTTGTATTCAACATCAGCTTCTGTACGGCAGGCAATCTTGACCATCGTCTTGAGTGCTTCAATCGGATATTTACCGGCAGCAGTTTCACCGGAAAGCATGATCGCACTCGTTCCCTGATAGATGGCATTGGCAACGTCTGTAGTCTCTGCACGTGTCGGACGCGGATTCTTGATCATGGAATCCAGCATCTGAGTTGCTGTGATGACCTGTTTGCCGGCACTGTATACTTTGGAAATAATATCTTTCTGAATAACCGGAACGTCTTCAAGCGGGATCTCAACACCCATATCACCACGGGCAATCATGATACCGTCTGCAGCTTCGATGATACTGTCGATGTTGTCAACACCCTGCTGGTTCTCGATCTTTGCGATGATCTTGATGTCGTGACCGCCGTTTTTTTCGAGGATATCGCGGATCTCTTTGACATCGGCTGCTGTTCTGGTGAAAGAAGCAGCGATGAAATCATATCCTTCTTTGATACCGAAAAGGATATCGTCATGGTCTTTCGGGCTGATAAATGGCATATTTACCTCTACGCCCGGAAGGTTTACACCTTTTTTATTGCCGAGGACACCACCGTTTATAACGGTACAGACAATGTCATGACCTTTGATTTTTTTGACTTCAAGTCCGATCAGACCGTCATCGATCAGAATGCTGTTGCCCGGTTTGACATCTTTATATAAATCCTTGTAGGTAACAGAAACGATTTTTTCATTTCCTTCGATCTCATCTGCAGTCAGAGTAAACTCCTGACCTTCCTTCAGAGTGATCTTTCCATCTGCAAATTCGCAGATACGAATTTCAGGACCTTTTGTATCGAGAAGCGCTGCAACTGGTTTGTTAAGACGTGTGCGGATTTCTTTTAATTTATCAATACGGCCTTTCTGTTCGTCGTGTAAACCATGAGAGAAGTTAAAACGTGCTACATTCATTCCTTCTTTAATTAATTCTTCCAGAACACCGTCTTTGTCAGTAGACGGACCAAGGGTACAGATAATTTTTGTTTTGCGCATTCAAATTCCTCCTACTTTTCCTAAAAAATACACCTTTATTCTAACATATAATTTTCATTGTACAAGTTAAGTTTTGGATAAAATATATGTTAAATTTATAACATAATATCAAAGATTGTGGGAGCAGTTTACTGCAAAACAATCTGTAGATATCTAAAACGAAAGAAGCCGCCATACCGGTTTAAAATCTGGTATGACGGTTGATGTATTTGGCCTTATATTTAGAATATACGATCGTCTGATCTTTATACAGTCCATAATAACCGGAAACGGCATAGCTGATGGAAACTGCGATCAGATAATAGGAAACACCACGGAATCCGAAGAGTTCAAATGCGATCAGGATCGAGGTGATCGGGCAGTTGGTAACACCGCAGAAAAGTGCTGCCATTCCGGCGGCTGCGCAGATAGACGGGGAAAGTCCTATCAGATGCCCCATGAGACATCCGAAAGTTGCGCCGATGCAGAACGACGGAACAATCTCACCACCGCGGAATCCGGCACGCATGGTCAGCGCGGTCAGAAGAATTTTCCAGAAGAAATCCAGTGGACGCGTCTGTCCCTCTTCAATGGCAAGCTCGATCAGATTGTTGCCTGCGCCCATGTAATCAGTAGTTCGTAAAAGCAAAGTGATCGCAATGATGATCGCACTGGCGGCAGCAATACGAATATAGGGGTTCTTGAAATATTTCGTGTAAAGTTTGCTGATTCCCTGCAATGTCATGCAGAAAATGATACTGATCGCGGCACATGCGACAGCGACGAGAACCATTTTCAGACCGGTTTCCACAGTAAGATCCGGAATATCTACAACGTGAAAAGATTCTGGATGGATTCCGAAGTTGGCAGCAAATTCCGAAGCAATAATAGAAGATATCACGCATGGAACCAGTGCTGCATAGTACATGATACCGACGCTGACTACTTCCATGGAAAAAACAGCCGCAGCCATCGGAGTACCGAAAACAGCGGAGAAAGCAGCGCTCATTCCACACATGACCATGACGTGACGGTCTTCTTCGTCGAGACGGAACCAGCTTCCGAGCTGATTACCGATGCTTCCGCCAAGCTGGATCGCTGCACCTTCACGTCCGGCAGAACCACCGGCAAAGTGTGTCAGGATCGTAGAAATGAAAATCAGCGGAGCAGAACGGAAGGGAACGTCATCCTGTGAGCGGATGGTGGAAAGTACCTGATTGGTGCCGCCATCGTCCTGTCCGAGTTTCTGATAGAGAAAGACGATGACAAGGCCGGCAGCGGGCAGCAGAAAGAACACCCAGAAGTGTTCTATGCGGTAAGTTGTAACAAATTTCAGTGCACGTGCAAAAAGACTGCTGATGAAACCGACCGTCAGCCCGGTCAGGACTGCGAGAAGCAGCCACTTGATCAGATTTGTCATGTCATACTGGATGTGCCCGGCATAATAGTGCAGATCGTGAGTTTTTTCCGGATTTTTATTATCCTGTGTGTTGTTCATAAGCTCCCCCAAAAGTTAAATAGTGTTTTGCATATTCCCGAAGTATTTCTGTTTATATCAGGACATGCAACAAACGGTTCCGGGAAATATTCTGCGGAACCGTCTGATGCTTGTACCTATAAGTCGGTATGGTTTGGTATTACTCCTGAGTAATTCCTGTAACCTCATATCCTGCTTCTTTGATCGTAGCGCGGATCTTGTCTTCGTCAACTCTTTCCGGTGCTGTGAAAACAGTTGTGTTGCTTTCATGGGAAGATACGACATCTTCTGCGCCGAAAGCTTTTTTGATTGCTTCATTTACATGTGCTTCGCAGTGTCCGCACATCATTCCGGTTACATTTACTGTGATTG
>OLPC01002121.1_pt1 | contig 15470 bp, 10 predicted proteins | sample 1672341 | NCBI WGS metagenome assembly OLPC01 (sample SAMEA3136673, study PRJEB25190) | human gut metagenome | reverse complement strand
AAAATTAAAACATCTTCAAATTGGTGATCTGACTGCCAGACTCCCAATTATACAAGGTGGCATGGGCGTCGGTGTCAGCCTGAGTAAACTTGCCGGAGCTGTAGCAAAAGAAGGCGGAGTCGGCATCATTTCCACTGCCCAGATTGGTTATGACGAGGAAGGCTTCGAGAAAGATCAGGCAGGATGTAATCGTCTTGCTATACGGAAACATATCCAAAAAGCAAAAGAAATCGCCTGTGGCAACGGACTTATCGGAGTAAATATCATGGTGGCTCTAAAGCATTATGAAGAACACGTAAAAGAGGCCGTTGCCGCTGGCGCCGATGTCATTATCAGTGGTGCCGGACTACCGATGAAACTTCCGGCTCTTGTCAGTGAAACTTGCCGTACAAAGATTGCACCAATTGTATCGTCTAAAAGAGCATTACAGATTATTTTAAAACGCTGGGCACACAGATATGACAGAACCGCTGATTTTATTGTAATTGAAGGTCCAAAAGCAGGTGGACATCTTGGATTTTCTACGGAAGAACTTGTTGATATTAATTCTCTTAATTATGATGAAGAAATCAAAAATATAATTGAATGTAAAAAAGAGTATGAAAAACAATACAACAAAAAAATACCAGTCATTGTTGCCGGTGGTATCTTTGACTCAGCAGACATTGCCCACGCATTGGAACTTGGCGCAGATGGTGTTCAAATTGCAAGCCGTTTTGTTGCAACAGAAGAATGTGACGCATCAGATGCATATAAGCAAGCTTACATACATGCCAGAGAAGAGGATATTCAAATAATCCAAAGCCCTGTCGGAATGCCGGGCAGAGCACTTCGCAATGAGTTCATCAAGAATATAGAACGAGAGCGTCAGCCAATAAAAAAATGCTATAACTGCCTTGCCCAGTGCAATCCTGGCACTGTTCCTTATTGCATTACTCAGGCGCTGATCAATGCTGTAAAAGGTGATATTGAAAATGGGCTTATCTTCTGCGGAAGCAATGTTGGCAGAATTCATCAAATGACTACCGTACATAATTTGATGGAAGAACTTACCGATTTTTCTTCACTTATTGAAAGTTAAGTCTCAAAGCAGGCATCTCCGCCAATGAGCGGAGATACCTGTTTTCATTATTTATTTTCTAACTGTTCAATTTTCTTCATTAATTCTCTAATTACTTGATCCTGCTCTTTGAGCCTATCATCCTGTTCTTTGATCCTATCATCCTGTTCTTTGATCCTATCGTCCTGTTCTTTAAGTTTGTTAATTTGATCTTTAATTCTATCATCCTGTCCCTTAAGTATTTCTTCCTTCTGTTTTATATCTTCTTGCATCTCGTCAATCATTAACTGTGCCGTGTTCCGATCCATTTCTGCTAATTCTTTCGAGAACATTCTCATCACCTCTTCAATATTCTGACAGATTTCATAGACTTGCTGATACATTCCCTTGAAATCCGGATATTTTTCAATAACCTTCAAAATAATATCCGGATCATCTGAACCCATAAATGCAAGCCATGCATCTCGTCTAGTTTCCAGTTGTATACCTATATTTTGCTGGTATTTTAAAAATATGTCAATAGAAATAAATAAATATTTTTGCAAAAGATTCAGTTGGATTCCTGTATTTGAATGTTGTTCAAAATAATGAATATATGTGTCCGGAAATTCATGAAACTCGGTTGGACTTTTTTCAAACAGAACAATCGTGTATACATCTTTTACATCAGTATAATTAAATTTCTTTCCTTTTTTACTTCGTACTTTTTTGTATTGACGTAACAACAAATCTGCTGAATAACATGCACTTCTTGCTCCTGGAAATTTATATCCGATTTTCTGAACTTCCAGATTTACAATACTTCCATCTTCCAACTCGACTACCATATCCATAATCACAAGCGTAGATTCGTCCGAAATCCGTGTTCCATCGTTCGGAAGCACTTCCTTAATATGTACCTGCTGCCCTATCAATAATGAAAGTAATTCTTCTACTCGTTCCGGCACTGTTTCCGGATTCAAGATTTCTTTACTAATAAAATCATACATAATTTTTACACCTTTTACTCCCGTGCAAAAATCCAAAAATTCCTTTCGGTACTTTTTTCCCAGCTATAAAATTCTTGTTTTAATTTCGGTTTTGCTTCAATTTCAGCTAATACCTCTTGTCTGGTATGAATCATTGGAAAATACTGTCGTAATTTGTTGGTCATAGGCTATACCCTCCTTCATAATTTTGTCATCTGTTCTTTCATATCGGGTATTTGTTTCAGAAATCGAAACACCGAGATGAACGCCTAACGGCTTTGGGAATATCTGGAGACTAGATTTTCTCCTAAGATGAACGTAGCATAACATATATTATTCAAAAAATAAAGCGTATTTTACATTTAGTAATAATAATTAATAATTCGTTAATATATCCTTGATAAGATTCCCTCTCATCTGCTATAGTCTCTAGAGAGCTTTCGTATACGCAGGAAACTACATTTTCTGCGTATACGAAAAACAGCCTGAAAGTTTTCCTCTCAGACTGTTTCTTATTCTCTGCTATTTTTTGCTTTCCTCGCTGTTTTGACAGGAAAATTATGTCTGCTGCACGGCTCCTTCATCTTCATCTGCTACAGCACAAATGCGTACATCACTACAAAGTGGCACAGGCTTCCTCCCATCACGAACAGATGAAAAATCTCATGGCTTCCAAAATTTTTATGCTTGCTGTTAAAAATCGGAAGTTTCAGTGCATAGATCACTCCGCCGACTGTATAAATGATTCCGCCTGCTAAAAGCCATCCAAATGCCGCCGGTGACAGGGAGTTGAGCAGCTGTGTAAATGCAAGTACACAAGTCCACCCCATTCCGATATAAAGTACGGAAGATACCCACTTCGGGCAAAATACCCAAAACGCCTTTATCAGAATTCCCGCAATTGCGAATCCCCATACAATTGCCAATAGAATCCATCCCATACGTCCGCCGAGCACTAACAGACAAATTGGTGTATAACTTCCGGCAATCAATACGCTGATCATCATATGGTCAATTTTCTTCAGAATCGTATTTACCTTCTTGGAAATGTTAAATGTATGGTATGTCGTGCTGGCTGCATAAAGCAGGATCAGACTTACCGCATAAACTGCAATAGATACAAGATAAATCCTGCCAGGCTCATGAGCTGCTTTGATAAGCAACGGAATTGCTGCAAATATTGCCATCAGCATTCCAATAAAATGTGTGATCGCACTTCCCGGATCTTTTACATGTTCTTCTATTACTTTTGCCATAACTTACCCCTCCTGAAAATAATGTTATATTCTTCTTTCGTATTTCCATACGTAGTTTTGATTACTACTTGTTCTTATATCAATATTATAACCGTTATTTTCAAAAAAGCAAGTCCTTAAATATTAAATATTTCAGCTCTATTCTCAATCAATTGTAACTTCTCTTTCCTTTTCATATGCTTAATCGCATACTCCCGGCTCATTGCCTCTTCCTTCGTGGCAAATGTTTCCGAATACACCAGTTTCACCGGCAGACGGCTCTTCGTATATTTCGCGCCTTTTCCCGCATTATGAGCCTGTATTCTTTTTTCCAGATTGTTCGTCCAGCCAGTGTAGAGACTACCATCCCCACACTCCACAATATATGTATAATTCATGATTTCTCCTTTAATTGGGGACGTAGCAAAACTTCATTTTACTACGCCCCCAATTATACACATTCTTTATCTTTTTGTCATATAATCTACAGGGTTTACTGGTGTTCCATCTTTTCGTAATTCCATATATACGTTGCATCCTTCCACGCTGTAATACTTTGTCGGCTGTCCGATATAGCCGAGAATGCTTTTTGCTTCTACCTGGTCGCCGACTTTTACTGGCACTTCTTTTAACTGTCCGTAAAGGACTTCGTAACCATTTCCAAGGTCTACGGTCACGGTTGTTCCTGTCTGTGCGGTCACATCAATGGATTTAATTATTCCCGGTGCACCGCACAGAACCTGGTCTCCTTCTGCTCCGCTGATAACCAATGCCGGATTATACTTGTATTGGTCTAGTGTCGCAAAGTAAACTGTTTTGTCCATGCTGTAATTCATAAGCACCGTGCCGCTTACAGGCCAGATCATCTTGCTGTCGCTTGTAAAGTTTGCGGAAGATGCACTGCCCGCTGTCCTTGCCGCCTGCTGACTTCCGTTAGTCTGACTATTGCCGTCCTGGTTGCCATTATTTCCGGATCCATCTGTGTTTCCGGCTGTTGCAGCATTTTTGCTTGCAGTCCCTGCCGTTCCTGCACCAGAGCCACTCTTTTCGGCTTTTCCACCGGTTCCGGCACCATCCGTGCCTGACTCGGAAGCACTGTCTTTCTGTGCATTTCCACTTGCTTCCTGACTGGCTTCCTCCAGTGCTTTCTTCTGTTCCTCCAGTTGTGCTTTTGCGAGCTCCCCTTCTTTTTTCACTGTCTTGTAATCCCGCATTGTGTATGTTCCAACAATTGCTATGGCTGCCACAAAGCACAGAACTGCCGCCAGTGTCGCCTTACGATTTCTCTTTTGCTTCTGCCTTGGCGTCATTTTTTTCGGACCGGCATGTTCTTTGCCGCGATCCATCTTATTATTATCGTTCATTTTCATCACCACCTCTGACTCTATTCTTGCCAGATTGTAATGGTACTATACAAACTACATATAAAATATTGTCTTTGACTTTTTCTAGCCTTTCTTATATGGAAATTTCAAGAATGCCTCGGCTTTTTGTACAATACTATTATGACTTTACAAATTTTGCTACTCTCCTGCTCCGCCTTCCACCTGCACGATTTCCACGCCTTCTTTCAGTTCTGTCCCTTCGAAAAAATGTGCCAGTATCTCTTCCATGCTTTTTCCTTCTTTTGCCATTTGATTTGCCGTGTACTGGCTTAAGCCCAGTCCATGCCCGATACCCCGGGTCGTGATCCGCAGCTTTCCGTCATATTTCTGAAAAGAAAAGCAGCTTGATGCGAGATGATAATTGGTTCGGAATTCTTCTCCACTCACGGTGTCATTTCCAACCCGGACGCTAAGTACATATCCTGCAGTGTCTACCCCAGTCACTTCTGCATCCATATCGTCTATAGTAATTGTCTGAATTTGTTCTTTCGACTCAATATCTAACGGACAGTCCACAATCTTCAGATACGGATAATCTTCGCTCCCCAGCGCCTCCCGTCCATCCCTTGTACTTCCATTACTGAGTCTGCAAAATGGTGTCTTTGCCAGCGCATTTTCATAAGTCAGCACCTGTCCGTTGGTCTCCTCCCATGCATGCTCAAGCCGCTTATAATACTTGGAATATTGATCTGCTCCCCAGGAATCCTGCATATCTTTCTTTGTCCAGTATCTCTCTTCTAATATAGTATCTGCCCCTGCGCCAAGCGCCAGACATACCTGGGTCCGCACAAGAACTGCCTGGGTTTTTAAAGCTTCCTCCTCATAAACCGCAGGGATTTCTCTGGCCATAATTCCAATACAGTATTCACTGAGCGGCATCTGAATTTTATCCACATTTTCAGCATTAGAATCTTCCTGTTTTCCACCATCACTGCCGGACTTTTCCCCGTCTGCCTTCACATTTACCATAGTCTCGTCCACTCTGGAAGCTCCATAAGCTCCCGGTCCGCTTAAGAGCACGGTGATAATATAGGGCAGCAATATAATAATCAGAAGATAGCACCCCAGTTTCTTTAATCTATATTTCAAATATGCAAATCTCATATAAAAAACGCCCTCCCATATAAAATATGAGAAGACGTTCTTTTTTATTCTTCAAGAATGCCTTTGCATTGTTTCTGCATGAACTAAACTTCTACTGTCACTTTATCCAGATGCCAGATATCATCCACATACTCCTGAATCGTTCTGTCAGATGAGAATTTTCCACAGCTTGCAGTATTCAGAAGTGCCATCTTAGCCCATCTGTCTTTGTCGTGATAAGCTTCTTCAACCTTCTTCTGTGTATCCGCATAAGAACGGAAATCCTTCAGAATGAAATACGTATCGGCTTTGCTTCCACCTTGAGCTGTCAGAAGTGAATTATACAGGTCACGGTACATTTCCTTATCACCTTGTGAATATGTTCCATCCACAAGCTGGTTCACAACGCGTCGGATATCGGCATCACTATTGTAGATATCCATCGGATTGTAGCCGCCATTGTTCTCGTAATTGATGACCTCGTCAGAGCTGAGTCCGAAGATAAATGCATTCTCTGCACCAACTTCTTCAACAATCTCCACATTTGCTCCATCCATCGTTCCAAGTGTCGGTGCGCCGTTGAGCATGAACTTCATATTACCGGTTCCTGATGCCTCTTTGGAAGCTGTGGAAATCTGCTCGCTTACATCAGCTGCTGCGAAGATGATCTCAGCATTTGACACACGATAATCTTCGATGAATACAACTTTCAGTTTGCCGTTGATACTGCGGTCGTTATTGACTACATCCGCAACGGAATTGATCAGTTTGATGATCTGTTTTGCACGGATATATCCTGCAGAAGCTTTTGCTCCGAAGATAAATGTTCTCGGATAGAAGCTTATTTCCGGATGTTCCTTGATCTCGTTGTACAAATACATCACATGTAAAATGTTAAGAAACTGTCTCTTGTACTCGTGAAGTCTCTTGACCTGTACATCGAAGATAGATCTTGGATCCACTTCAATGCCATTGTGCTCTTTAATGTATTTTGCCAGGCGGACTTTATTCTCATACTTGATGCTCATAAATTCCTTCAGAGCTTCCTCATCATCCACCCATTTTTTCAATCCTGACATCAGAGACAGATCTGTGATCCAGTCCTTTGTTCCAAGCTTATCTGTTACCCAGTCAGCCAGCAGCGGATTTCCATGCATCAGGAAACGTCTCTGCGTAATTCCGTTTGTCTTATTATTGAATTTCTGCGGCATCATTTCGTAGAAATCACGAAGCTCCTGTTTTTTCAGGATTTCTGTATGAAGTCTTGCAACTCCATTGACAGAGTATCCGGCTACGATTGCAAGATGAGCCATCTTTACCTGACCATCTCTTAAAATCTGCATCTTTGCTACTTTCTCTTCATTTCCCGGATACATCTCACGGATCTTAGCCACAAAGCGGCGGTCAATCTCCTGGATGATCTGGTATACACGAGGAAGCAGCCTGGAGAACAAATCGATTGGCCATTTTTCCAGAGCCTCTGCCATGATAGTGTGGTTCGTGTAAGCACAGGTCTTTGTTGTGATCTCCCATGCCTCATCCCAGCCAAGTCCTTCCTCATCAAGAAGAAGTCTCATAAGCTCGGCAACTGCTACCGTCGGATGTGTATCATTCATCTGAATCGTCATCTTCTCCGGCAGTTTATGGATATCATCATGGTTCTTTTTATATTTTTCAAGCGCAGCCTGAAGACTGGCAGATACAAAGAAATACTGCTGTTTCAGTCTCAGTTCCTTTCCTGCATAGTGGTTATCGTTCGGGTACAGGACCTCTACGATCGTTTTTGCCAGATTCTGCTGCTCTACCGCTTTGTGATAGTCACCACGGTCAAATGAATCTAACTGGAAATCTACGATTGGTTCTGCGTCCCAGATACGAAGTGTATTTACAATATGATTATCATATCCTACGATCGGATAATCATACGGAACTGCCAGAACAGACTCATAATTCTCCTGTTTAAAACGGATATCTCCGGTCTTATCATCGTACTCTACACGGATATTTCCACCGAAACGTACTTCCTTTGCATACTCCGGTCTGCGAAGTTCGAATGGATTGCCGTTCTTCAGCCAGTTATCCGGTTTTTCTTCCTGATAGCCATCTTTGATCTTCTGCTTGAACATACCATAACGGTAGCGGATACCACAGCCGTAAGCTGCATAGCCAAGAGATGCCAGTGAATCTAGGAAACATGCAGCGAGACGACCAAGTCCACCATTTCCAAGTGCCGGGTCCGGCTCCTGATCCTCAAGTTCATTCAGGTTCAGACCCATTTCTTCCAGAGCCTCTTTCACCTCTTTATATGCCGTCATATTGATCAGGTTATTGCCAAGAGCTCTTCCAAGTAGGAACTCCATGGACATGTAATACACGATTTTCGGATCATCTTTCTCGTACTGCTTCTGAGTTGCGATCCAGTCATCGATAATTGCATCTTTTACGACATAAGAAACTGCCTGATAAAGCTCCTGCTGAGATACTTCGTCTACAGTTTTTCGGAACAGTTGCTTAACATTCTGTTCTACTTCTTTCTTAAATGCTTTTTTTTCAAATCTCGGATTAATCATATTGTTTTGATCCTTTCTTGCTCTTGTTTCAGGAAATGTAAGATAAAAGAACAGGTCTGCCGGAGCAGACCTGTTCACATCTGTTATTGCTTCTCTACTCCAAGAGTTACTGCCTCACCATTGATCTTCCACTCTTTCACATAACCTGCAGGTGTCGCTTTTTTCACCTCCAGAGCCAGTGTCTCAGCTCCGATCTCATCAGCATTTTTCGCAAATACAGTTTCTGCCTTCTCACTTCCTTCATATGTGATCACGATCTTATCCATGACCTCGAAATCAGCTTCCTTACGCATCGTCTGTACTTTGCTGATGATCTCACGCACGAATCCCTCTTCCAGAAGTTCCTCGGATAAGTTCGTATCAAGAACAACTGTGATTCCGTTGTCATCCTCAGATACATATCCTTCCATCTGTGCAGTATCGATCAGAAGATCTTCACGGTTCAGGACTACTTCTTCACCATTTACCTCAAATCTCAGGCAACCATTTGCATTCAGTTCATCCATAGCAGCATTTCCATCCAGTCCGCTGAGTACATTTTTGATTCCCCCTAACAGTTTACCATATTTTGGTCCGACTGTCTTTAGCTGAGGTTTAAAAGAATAGGACGTAAAGTCACGTACTTCTTGTGTAAATGTTACATTTTTCACATTCAATTCATCGGCAACGATGGCATCAAAGAACTCGGAAAGCTCAAAATCAGCTTTGACATACATCTGTCCGATTGGCTGACGGTTCTTGATATTTGCAGTATTTCTGCAGGCACGTCCCATAACAACCAGTTTCAGAACACGGTCCATATTCTCCTCAAGCTCTTTGTCGATGTGTGCTTCATTTACCTTCGGGAAATCACACAGGTGGATACTCTCAGGAGCATTTACATCAATACTTCTTACGAGGTTCTGGTAAATGTCTTCTGTCATGAACGGAATCATCGGAGCTGCAGTCTTGCAGATTTCTACCAGTGCTGTGTAAAGTGTCATGTAAGCATTGATCTTATCCTGCTCCATGCCCTTTGCCCAGAAACGCTCACGGCTGCGTCTTACATACCAGTTACTCATATCATCAACAAAGCCCTGAAGTGCCTTTGCAGCCTCCGGGATCTTGTAGTTTGCCAAATCCTCATCTACTGCTTTAATCGCAGAGTTGAGCTTTGACAGAAGCCATTTGTCCATGACAGACAGCTTCTCATACTCTAATGTATATTTTGTTGCATCAAATTCATCAATATTCGCATACAGTACAAAGAATGCATAAGTATTCCACAGAGTTCCCATGAACTTACGCTGCCCCTCTGTCACTGCTTTTCCGTGGAAACGGTTCGGCAGCCACGGCGCACTGTTAATGTAGAAATACCAGCGGATCGCATCTGCTCCATATTTCTCCAGTGCATCGAACGGATCGACCGCATTTCCCTTGGACTTACTCATCTTCTGACCATTCTCATCCTGAACGTGTCCAAGAACAATAACGTTCTTATAAGGAGCTTTGTTGAAAATCAGAGTTGAAATCGCAAGCAGTGAGTAGAACCATCCGCGAGTCTGGTCTACCGCCTCTGAGATGAAGTCTGCTGGGAAATGTTTCTCGAACAGTTCCTGATTCTCAAATGGATAGTGATACTGTGCAAATGGCATGGATCCACTGTCGAACCAGCAGTCGATCACTTCTGGTACACGGTGCATCTCTTTTCCACATTTCGGACACTTGATCGTCACATTATCAATATATGGGCGGTGAAGCTCGATCTCATCCGGGCAGTTATCAGACATAGATTTCAGCTCTTCAATACTTCCGATCGAATGCTGGCATCCACACTCACACTCCCAGATATTCAGAGGAGTTCCCCAGTAACGGTTACGGCTGATGCCCCAGTCCTGAACATTTTCAAGCCAGTCACCAAAACGTCCTTTACCAATGCTTTCCGGGATCCAGTTGATAGTATTGTTATTTGCGATCAGGTCATCTTTAACTTCTGTCATCTTGATGAACCATGATTCTCTTGCATAGTAGATCAGTGGAGTATCACATCTCCAGCAGTGTGGATAACTGTGTTCAAACTTCGGAGCATCGAAGAGCAGTCCACGAGCATCCAGATCTTTAAGTACTTCCGGATCAGCCTTCTTTACAAAGAGTCCTGCAAATGGAGTTGTCTCACCCATATCACCTTTTTCGTCAACAAGCTGCACGAATGGAAGGTCATATTTGCGTCCTACTTTCGCATCATCTTCACCAAATGCCGGTGCCAGATGAACAACACCAGTACCATCTGTCAGAGTTACATAATCATCACAGGTAACAAAGAATGCTTTCTTTTTCTGTTTTGCTGCGCAGTCATATGCACACTGGTAAAGCGGTTCATATTCTTTGTATTCCAGATCTTTTCCTTTGTAAGTTTCCAGAACTTCGTATGCCGGTTTGTCTTCTTCTGCAAATTTCCCAAGAATGGTGTCAAGCAGAGCGCATGCCATATAATAAGTATATCCGTCTGCACATTTTACTTTTGCGTAATCTTCTTCCGGGTTTACGCAGAGTGCGATATTAGACGGAAGAGTCCAAGGTGTGGTTGTCCATGCAAGGATGTATGCATCTTCGTCTTTCACTTTGAAACGAACGATAGCAGAACGTTCTTTGACGTCCTTATATCCCTGTGCAACTTCCTGTGCTGAAAGTGGTGTTCCACAACGTGGACAATACGGAACGATCTTAAATCCTTTGTAAAGGAGTCCCTTATCCCAGATTTTCTTCAGAGCCCACCATTCAGACTCGATAAAGTTATTATCATAAGTAACATATGGATTTTCCATATCTGCCCAGAAACCTACTGTAGAAGAGAAATCTTCCCACATTCCTTTGTATTTCCAGACACTTTCTTTACATTTATTGATAAATGGTTCTACACCATATTTTTCAATCTGATCTTTTCCGTCAAGACCGAGCAGCTTTTCTACTTCCAGCTCTACCGGCAGTCCGTGAGTATCCCATCCTGCCTTACGCGGAACCATGTAGCCCTTCATTGTACGGTATCTCGGGATCATATCTTTGATTACACGGGTAAGAACGTGTCCGATATGCGGTTTTCCATTTGCTGTCGGAGGTCCATCGTAGAAAGTATAAGTTTCTCCTTCTTTACGGTTCTCCATACTTTTCTTGAAAATATCTTCTTCATTCCAGAATTTTTCAACTTCTTTTTCTCTGTCTACAAACTTCAGGTCTGTATCCACTTTTTTGTACTTAGCCATGATAAGCTCCTTTCTGAATCAATGACTTTATATGCATTTTTTGGTATATAGAAAAATGTGCCCCGGCATGTAGTGCCCTTAATTTTGCAGGAAGTTTTTGGAATTTCCTGCAAAATTAAAAAAGACTTTCACCCGTAAAAGGACGAAAGTCTGTACATCGTTAACCACCTGTTACTGCATACCAGCATATGAGTTTCCTGTAACGGGGGAAATAACCGTCAGAACTTACTCGCCAGATTGCTTTCAGTTACTGCAACTCGGAAGTGATGTTCAGATCTACCCTACTTGCACCGGTCTTCCACCATCTCCGGTTCGCTTTACCTTTCAAATAAACCTTACTGTCTTCGTCAATGTCTTTTGATCTTTTTTCACCATTTCTAGGTTATTATAATAAAGAACCCCTTGCTTCGTCAAGGGGTTCTGCGGGATTTCGTGATTCTTTCCTTATATTTGACTGACCAGACGTTAATCTTTGTCAACTTCTCTTCTGCGCTTTCTGTTTGTTTCCACTTTCTTCTTTCTCAAGTGTTTCAGAACAGCCCTCCATACAATAATAAGAATGAGTACTGCTGCAATCACACAGATTACAAGGATTACCTCTCGTGGTATTGTACTCTGAGCCTGCTTTTGTGTTTCACCGTCTGACTTATCGCCGGACACCTGTGCTTCATTTTCTGTGTTATCCTTCTGCAGATATTCATCACTTAATGTCACAGCTGCTTTTCCGACCGGGTTGCCCTGATAAGTATAAGTTACTGTTCCGGTGCTGCTGTTCGTGTCATCCTGCGTAATTTCGTAATCCAGGCTTTGGAAATTTACATTTTCCGGAAGTACAACATATGCATTCGGATCAATTTCTTTAAAATCTGCGGAGTCTTCATAATCCGCAATCGTATATTTTGCGAAATTATTAAATCCATACTCCAGTAAATTGACGGAGTCTGGGTATACATTTTTCCCATGTGTCTTCAAGACAACACTGATCAGCTCCAGATTATCATCTGCTGCACAAGATACCAACGTGTTGAGTGCTTCATCCGTATAACCAGTTTTTCCGGCTATTGTCTTTGGATAATAATAGTCGTTTCCCTCGTAAAACATCAGATCACTCTGCTGAAAGGTTCTCGCCTGATTTACCAGATTGGTTGCACCGATCGTATACTGCTGTGTCTGGGCAATCGTCTTGAATTCTTCATGATTTTCAAGCAGTTCCTGTGTAATAAGTGCCATATCACGTGCCGTCGTATAATGGTTCTGCGCATTCAGCCCATTCGGATTTTCAAAATCAGAATTTACTGCTCCCAGCTCTTTTGCGCGTTCATTCATCTTTGCAATAAAGCCATCATATCCTAAACCACCCACATTTTCAGCAATCGCATAAGCAACTTCATTTGCAGATGCCATCAGAAGTGCGTGAAGCGCATCATTTAAAGAAATTTCCTCCCCCGCGATCATTCCGATATAAGCATCCCCCTCTGCTACACAATCCACACTATTCTGTGTAATCGTGATCTTGTCATCAAGATTGCCGTTTTCCAATGCGACAAGTGCCGTTAAAATCTTTGTAATACTGGCAGGATAAGCCTTTCCGTCAATGTTTTTCGCATAAAGGATCGCACCGCTTTTTGCCTCCATGACAATTCCAGCCTCTCCGTAAGTAGCCGGTCCTTCCGGCCAGTTCTCCAGCTCATTGCTGGCAATCTTCATATCATATGCCTGCTGTGTTACTTCATCGATTTTCTGCTGCTGCAGGGCTTTAATTTCTTCTTGATTTTTTCCAGAAGTTTCTTCCTCTGTCAGATTATAATTGCTGACCGTTGTATCAATTGGTTCATTTACTGATGTATCTTCTGCAAATGCGGTCATTCCAAGACTTCCAACCATCACTGCCACCAGCGATGCACTTAAAATTTTCTTCCATCTCCTCACGGATCTTCTCCTCCAAATTCTTTAATCTTATCCGATAAATCCCCGATATCTGTTCAGGCATGCGTAAATATCCTGTTTACGGATCTGTGCCATCGCTACAGAAACATAACTTCCTTTGCAAAGGGATGCCAGACCCTGCTTCTTAATCTGACTCCAGAGCTTTTCCACGCAAAGATCAACATCCTGTTCCTTCCGTTCCATTTCTTCCAGCAGATTCTTCAGGCAGTACGCTAATGCCGTTGTCTGTTCTGTATCCAGGATTTGTTCTACATATTTCAGATCCACATTTTCTCTTCCAATAGAAAATGAATCTTTACCAAACTGTTTTATCTTCACCTGATCTCTCTTCTTTTCCATTTTTCCGGCCTTTAAGCTTCTGTGATGATCTTTATCAAATAAGACATCTACATCAACCGGAACCTTTTTCTCTCCAGTCTCACTTTTTTCACCAATCACCGTTTTCACTTTTTCTGTGATATCGTACGTTCGGTAATTATCCATCTGCAGCACATGATCAGCAATGTAAAAATAAGATCCAGAACTTCCGGCCACCAGAATAATAGAAATTCCCTGCTTTTGATACAGGTTACCTGCCTGAAGAGTAAATGGTGTAATCGGTTCCTGTTCGCCGGATACGACAGCCTGCATCAGCTCATCCCTGACCATAAAGTTCGTCGCACAGGTGTCTTCATCGATCAAAAGACATTTTGCACCTGACTGTACCGCTTCTACCACATTTGCAGCCTGCGAAGTCGAACCACTGGCATCCTCTGTGGAAAAATTTACTGTATCTTTCTTATTCGGCAGATCATTGATAAACGGTGAAATATTGATATGGGATACACATCTTCCGTCCTCGGCCCGGATCTTCATCGCAGTATCAGAAGTAATCACGTATTCTCTTCCATCTCCGGCGACGTGATTGTAAATTCCCTGTTCAAGTGCCTTCAGAAGTGTTGATTTCCCATGATATCCTCCACCCACGATCAAAGTAATTCCTTCCGGGATTCCCATTCCTTTTATTTTACCCCGGTGTGGAAGTTCCATCTCTACTTCCATACTTTCCGGTGCTTCAAAAGCAATTGCACCTTTCATAGGCTTCTGTGATACACCGCTTTCTCTTGGCAGTATAGAACCATTTGCCACAAATGCAATAAGTCTCCGCTTTGTCAGTTCTCTTCTTATATAATGTTGATCTTCCGCAAGTTCTATACACTTTTTCACTTCCTGCTGATTCAGGTTCTTATAATATAAAGATCTGTCAGCTATTTCCGGAAGATACTCAAACAAAATCTTCCTCAGTTCAAATGCATTGATCGTCCGTCCATTTGCCGGAAATCCAACTTCAAACCGTACCAGAAGATCTCCATCCTTAATTTCAAATGCAGTCCTGTCCAGAACCTCCTGTCCACAGCGGCTTATCCCAATCAATCCACTTTTCCCGGAACCCTTTGCCTGGAAAATAAATTTGGAAACAGCTTTTCCGAATTGTCTTGTCAGATAATCCTGAAGCGCAATTCTTCTGTGTTCTTCTTTATAATATTCTTCTGGAAATCTCGCCTGGATTTTCTTCACCTGAATACTCAGCTTTGACGGAGAAGCAAATGGATCTCCTTGTACATGATCAATATTGAGCTGGTATCCCTGAAACTGATAGCTTCCTCTCAAATCTTTGTAAGCTGGATAGCTTCTTCGATTGATACTCATCAAATTTTTTTCTAATTCTGCTGCTGATTTCATATCCTGCTCCCTCTTATCAAATTCTATGATGTTGGAGTCAAGAGGTCAAAAATCCTCTTGCAGGCAAGCTTGCATCGGCTTTCTGACCTTTTGACCCTGGTATCATTCTATTTTACTAGCAAAAATTTACTTGGTGCATATTAAATTTTCTATAGAACGAAAAAAGATGTAAACCCAATTTATACAGGATTTACATCTTCTAAATCATGAAGCATCGGGGATTCGAACCCCGGACAACTTGATTAAAAGTCAAGTGCTCTA
>OLPC01002117.1_pt1 | contig 15482 bp, 15 predicted proteins | sample 1672341 | NCBI WGS metagenome assembly OLPC01 (sample SAMEA3136673, study PRJEB25190) | human gut metagenome | reverse complement strand
CATAGCAACTGTTCTGCAAAGTGTGTTTTGTGAACATAGTGAACAGTAACAGGTCCTGTCACGAAAGTGGCAGGATTCTTTTTTTGAAATATTTTTTTTGATTTTTGAAATATGATTATTTAAATCTTCTTTATTACTTTGAATTAAAATTTGAATATTAAAATTACACGTTTTTAAAAAAATTTTATAAGAATTTAATATTGATTCTTTTTCTAAATTGGATTTTAAATTATAATTAATCGGATTTACCTTTATTATTTTTATTAATTTATTATTTTTTAATTTAACAACTCCTTCCTTATTAATTTCTTTTATGGGCAACCATTTTTGTAGAGTTAATTTATTTATTTTCTTCACCTCCTATTTCAGGAAAGATTTTACATTATTTATCTTTACTTGTCAAGAACTTTTCATCGACAAAAATCGACTTAAGAGTTTTTAAAATAAAAATTAAAAAAATTTATAAAAACTATTGACAAAAAAATAAATAAACTATAAAATAGGAACAACAAAAGCGAACAACAATTCGAAGAACAATAATTCGAACGAAAATAATGAGGAGTGATAAATATGAATATAGTAAAAAGAAATGTAAAAGCGAGAGCAGTTGTAAACAGTAGCATTGAAAGACATCCGGTACCAGTTCTAGGAGTGGACTATAAAGTAAAGATAGTTTATAAAAATATAAAAATTACAGAATTAGACGTCGAAAATAAAACAATAAAAATATCACTACCAAACAAATATAAAAAAATGTCAAATAAAGAAATATTAGATTTAGCTATTGAAAAAATGTATGAACAAATAGCAAATGTTGAAATAGAAAGAGCTATGGAAAAAACAAGAATAATGTTAGGATTTGCGCCAGAAGAATACGAAATAGCAAAAATGAAAACATTGGGAACTTGCAAAGAAAGAAAAATAACAATAAATCCTGAAATTGTAAAATACAATAGAAAAGTAATAGACTATGTTGTTTTACATCAATATTGTCACTTAAAATATAAAACACATTCAAAAAGATTTTTCGAAATGCTTGAAAAATACCAACCTGATTATAAAAAATGTGAAGAAATTTTATTAAATATATAAATTTAGAAGCTAAAATTAGTTTCTTTTTTTATATTAGAAAATAAATAAGTTATAACAAGAAAAGTTACGGAAAAACACAAAAAGTATGGACTTTTTTTTTAGACTGTGATAATATAAGGATGTTGTAAATTTGCTGATATTGCAACTCAGTATGTAATAATATTTTATTAAAGTATATTGGGGTATCGCCAAGCGGTAAGGCATCGGACTCTGACTCCGACATTCCTGTGTTCGAATCACAGTACCCCAGCCATTGACGTGTCTATTCGAACTTTTTAAAGTAAGAATAGAAAGAGAAGAAATCAATCAGAAATAACTGGTTGATTTTTTTGTTGCCTAAAACAACATTAAAATCATCCTAAAGGAAGGATTGTCTTTTAATTGAAGGTAATTAAACAAGCACATATTCCTCATCAAGCTCCATTAGGCTATAAACATGAGGAAAAGAATATAGTTATAGATTATTCTACTAAAGATATTGTAATAAGAATTTTTGAATTATATTATAATTGCTATTATTATTGCAATGATTGTTAAATTTAATTTAAAGAAAATATAATAACCGATTATTTCAGCAAGTTTGTAGATGAATATAATGAGGAAGGAAAAAATGTAGAGAAATCTATTAAGGATTTGGAAGAAAAACTAGGAACAACAGATTATGCTGAAGAATTCACTTTTACACCAAATGATATTTTATTAAAAAGAGATATAGATTTTATAAATAAAAAAACATAGAAGAAATATACCAGAGAAGAACAAGCAGAACTAATTATGAATATATTGATGACATAGAATTAAATATAGTAGGGACGGAAATTGTAGTTAAACAAATTAATTTTAGAGAATCTATTTTCAAATTATGTCAAAAATTATATTAGCAAGGATATATTGACATGATTAAATCTGCTATATTTGGAAATATTTTAGGTAATATAAGATTTAGTAATTATCTTCAACAAAGAGAAGTAGCAAAGCACATTATTATGTTAAGGAAATATTACGATATTCATTATGCCTAAGTACTTTATCATGTTAGTGAACAAGTATTTTATTTTAATTTTAAGGAAAGTGATTGTGCAATAGTAAGAGTATTTCCATTGGAAGATTATTATAAACTTGATCCAGAAGGAACGATGGAAGGTTATCAGTTTGGAATGCTATATATTGATAAAGAAGATAAATATAAAATGATAGATGTAAATAATGCATTTGATTGCATACCAGATGAAAATAATACTTATGTAGAATATTATAATTATGAAATTAATTACTCTAGTGTGAAATCTGTAAAATTTTTTAAAACTATTGTATTTTTTTTGTTAAAATGATAGTATGTAATTGATATAACAGAGGCAAAAGAAGCTATATATAAGGAGTTAATAATATGTCAAATAAAATAGAAGAAATGCAAACAGAATTAAAGAAATTAGGATATTTTGCATCACAAGATTTATCAAAGTTGGTATTATTATTTGAAGCAGCAGGTAAAAAAGAAAGCAAAAGTATACCAACATTATTGTTACAAGGAAAATCAGGAGCAGGAAAAACTTTTTTGGCAGAAACATTTGCTAAAAAGATAGGAGCAGAGGAAAAATTTGTGCAATGTTTTCCAAGAATGGGAACAGAGAATTTTCAATATGATGTTAATATAGAAGGTGTTATGAAACAAGATGCTGATAAATCAATTAAAGATGGAATATTACTACAGGCATTACAGCAATCAAAGACTAGTCCTGTAGTCCTTATTATTGATGAATTGGATAAAGCAAGACCTGAAGTAGATTCATTTTTATTGGATTTTTTAGAGAATGGGAGATTGACAACTGGTACTGATACATATGAAAGGGGGGAATTCCCAATTTACACTTTTATTACATCAAATGATAAAAGAGAAATTGATGAAGCATTACTAAATAGAAGTAAAAGAGTTGAAGTACCTAGACCAGATAAAAACCTATTTTTAGAAATATTAGGCTTACCAGAAAATCATTATTTGGGATATATATATGATAAATGTCCTAATTTCTCAATCAGGCAAGCAAAACAATATTTGGATGATTTAGAGGTTTTGGAAACTGAAATTGATGAAGATGCGCTTTCACAATATATAAATTTAGATGATTTAGATGTAATGTCTTTGGCAGATATTCAACATTTATCTGAAATGGAAGATGGTGGTTTAGAGTTTGAATTACCAGATTTAGAAAAATGTGAAATAAATTTAAGCAGAATCAATTCTGATGTAGTCTCTATATGGGCTGATTTGTTGAAAAATTCTGATGAGAATTTTGAATTTGAATCTAAAGAAAATGAATATTCAAATAAAGAAGAGATGTATGTGGTTATTAAAGATACGGAACAATTAAAATCATTAAAAGAATATGGTTTAGATGATGTTGAGTATTCAGGATGGTTTTTACATGAATTAGAGAATGATAGTGATTCTGAAAAAATAATATGGGCAAACAATAAAAATCAAAAAAGTGGAACTCGCTTTGGAATAAAAATTGATGGTGATAAAATGTTTAGAATTGCTATGAATAGAGGAATGACATTTGTTTATTTGGATTCAAGAGAACATACACTAGAGCAATTTTTGGGTGATACAGAAAGTGAAATTGAACAAGAATATGAAACAGATCAAGATTATGAAGATAGTGGTAGAGACTACGACGAATAGGAGGGGGTTATATGGCTTTTCAATATGATATTAATAAAATATTTGCTGAATTAGAACAACAAGCTAAAAAGAAAAAAAGAGAACAAGAAATGCCACAAAAACAAGAAAATGATCCTATTGAATCTCCAGAGGATGCTCCAGAAACACAAAAGGTTGCACCTGCGACATCAAAAACTACAGAAGAAACTCACGGCGGAGATGAGGCATCAAGAGAAATAAAAAATTCTCCAAATTCAATTAATGGTGGTGAAAATTCTGATAAAGAAAATAAAAGCAAGAAAACGCAAGACACAGGTGGACATGGAGACGGAGACGGACAGGGAGAAGAAGAAAAAAAGAAATCCGAAGAAAGTAAAGAGACGGGAACTAATAGAGAAGGATCAGACAAAGGAAAAACAGATAAAAAGAAAAAAGAAAATGCTGACGAAGAATATTTTATTACTACAGATGGGAAAAATCCAAGCAAGAAAAAGCCTAAAACCACACCAGAAGAATTGCAACAGGAAGTAGAAGAATTATTTGAAAAAAAAAGAAAACAACAAGAAGACTTTAAAACACTAAATAGACAGGAATACTTAAAAAAATACATTTTAGAAATTATAAAGAAAATTGCTGCAGCACATGCGGGAATTGATAAACAAGATGGTTCAGAAACATATGATAAAAAACAAATGTTACAACATATGTTAAAAAAGCAAAATTATAAGTTACTCGGAGATAAATATGACTTAAGAGATGCGAGGTATGTTCAATTTTTTATAGATACATCGGGTGTTTATGGATGTGGATCTAATAAAATTATGCATGAATTAATGACAGAAGTTATAAGTTTATTAGAAAAACAAGGATATGAATGCTATATTGCTGCATGTGGTAATGGATTTTATAGTAGAGACATGGTTGAGGATGAATATTATGGAACAAGAAGAACATTAGAAGGATATAAGACTGGTAAAGTTAGTAAGATTGCCTGCCCTACACCAAGTACTGCCGCAAAAATGGCTAATGAAGCAGAATTTTCTATAATATTAGCAGACTTCGATGGCTTATCATCAATTTGTCAAATGGCAAAATTGTGCCAAAAGGACAAAGTGCCATATTTTTTAAGTACAGAAGATAGGTATCCTTGGGAGGATCCAACACTACACGATTGGGTAGATCCAGAATTATGTGATTATGATCCAGAATTAGTTTTTGATGTTTCAATGGATGGGAATCCCACATTAGAGCAGTATGAAAATAGTCAATATGATGACTATTATGATGACCAAGACTACGATGATGAAGAATACGAACAAACTGATGGTTATGAATATAATGATTAATTATATGAGAGGATAAATATATGATAGATAAAGTTCTTATTACTAATAAGCTAGATGGATTTTTTAAATACTCGAATATTGATAATTTTATGAAGGTTATAATAATAAGCTTTCTTTATGATAAAGTTAATTATATACAAGAATTTGTTGGGAATGAAAGTGCATTAAATATGTTAGATAAATATATATACAATTTGGAACATAATTTAAAAAAAATTTCAAAATTAGATAGTTATCATTCTATATATGCAAATTATGATTATCAAAATAAGAATTTAAAATATTATATAACTAGTGATTATAAAAAAATTGAAAAAATTAAGTTAGACAAGCAAGAAAAAAAACAAATATTAATTCAAGAATTTAAAATTATGATGTATAAAGAATTGGAAAAAATAATAAATATATATTCTTTAAATGGAAAGATAATATCAAATTCATTTTATATAGAAGATTTACACGGAAGATATCCAGAGTATGGTGGTGATTTCTCAGATATAATAGATGTTTTTTCAGATGTAGAGGTGTGTGAAATAAACAAAATAAATAAAAAAATAAAAATATTTGTTGATTCTGAAAAGAAATACTTTGTTTATGCAGAACATTTTAGTCAGAGAAATTCAGAAGTAATATCATATGTTAGGTTATGGAAAATGGGTATGGATAAAAAAATGCTGTATTTTGCAATAAATAATCCAAAAAAATATTCTGAAAAAATGATTGAAGAATTTAATAAAAAATATGATTATATTTTGAAAGTAAATTACAAATTCTTTTTAACAAATAAAAGTGTTTTTTCTTTAATAGAGAATTATATATTACATATTAGAAATAGAATAAATGAAGAATATAATGTAAGATACCATCAAGATTTAAGTGTTATATTTGAATTGATGCAAAAAAGGAAAAAAATAAATAAATATACATCTAATTTATTACATTCAACAAGTGAATATAATAAATTAGAATATAAAATAATTGGGGGAATTATAGATGGATAATAAATTTTTTATTGGAAATTCAAATAAAAATGATTTTAAAAGTAACAATTTAAAAGATAATGTATTTTTTTCTCAAGTACAAGATAATATTGTAAATGACTTTGTAAAGAAAAATGTATCTTTGGAACAAATAATTGAAAGAGAGATGTTTAATATCAATAAGTTATAATTATTGAATAATGTATATGATTGATTTCAATATCAATCGTCAAATGAGAAAAAAGTTGTAGATAAGTACGACGAACGAGCCAATAACGAATCTGTTCGAACTACAGATACAAAAATCAATCAGTAAAATGGTTGATTTTTTTGTTTGCGAAAAAATCATCCTAGAAAGAAAGGATGGTGTCTGTAATGAAGATAATTAAACAAGAAATACAATTTGAGGAAAGTTTAAAACAAAGGCTTGAATTTATATGTGAGTTTTCTAAAGTAAATCCTACTTTTATAAAAGGGAGTATTAGAAAAATTGAAAAGGCTAATCTATCATATATTGAACCACATAAAGTAATTGTTAAGAACATTACTCTGTTAGTTTTTAATTATTCAAATGATGTTTATATTTCTAATTTATCTAAAAAGATTAAATTATCAGAATTAGAAACATATTTGAAAAATATATAATTTGTTAAAAATTGACATTTCTGTAAATCGTGATATAATATAGGCAATTAATTATCTATATTTACTTTAGCAAGAGCTAGATATAGATTTATGAGTACTTTGAAAAAATTATATTATATTACAATTATATTGTATTTTATTTGTGATAAACGGATTTAAGAGATGTCAGTAGTACTCGTATGTACTTTGATGTCTCTTTTTTTGTTAGGAGGTTTGGGTAAATGAACGAAGAAAAGAAAAAATGTGGTTTGTATATGAGAGTATCAACAGAAGACCAAGCTCGTGAAGGCTTTAGTCTTCCAGAGCAAAAAGAAAGATTAGAAGCTTTTTGTAAGTTTAAAGGTTATGAAATAGTTGATTATTATGAAGATGCAGGAATAAGTGCTAAAACTGGTAATCACAGACCAGAGTTTGAAAGATTAAAGAATGATATAAAAGCAAAAAAGATAAATACTATTGTTGCTTTAAAACTAGATAGAATAACTAGAAGTATTTATGATTGGGAAAATCTAATGACTTTTTTAGATGAAAATAATGCTTATTTAGATTGTGTTAATGATGAAATAAATACTACAAGTGCAAATGGCAAAATGATTTCAAGATTATTAATGAGCGTAAGTCAAAATGAAATTGAAAGAACAAGTGAAAGAACTAAAGTTGGTATGGCAGGTGCAATAAAGAATGGACATATTCCTCATAAAGCACCTTTAGGTTATAAACACGAAGATAGAAAACTAGTAATTGATTATTCTACTAAAGATATTGTAGTTAGAATATTTGAACTATACTATAATGGTTTATCTTATAAAAAAATAAGTAATTTATTTAATGAAGAGAAAGTATTAGGAAGAGATAATTGGCGAGATTCAACTATAGTTACTATTCTTGAAAATGAAATATATAAAGGCGATTTTGTTCATGGAAAAAGAACTAATCATCCTACTTATTATGAAGATGTAGTTGAACCTATTATTTCAAAAGAAATGTGGGAAGATTGCCAAGTGCAGAAAAAGAAAAATTCAAAAAGTTATCAAAGAACTTTAATTTATTTATATCTACAAAAACTAAAATGTCCTAAATGTGGCAGAATTTTAGGTGGTAAAGCTACTACAAAGAAAAATGGTAAAAGTTATTTTTATTATTACTGCAATGATTGTAAAATTGAGTTTAAAGAAAAGATAATAAATGATTACTTTAATCAATTTATTGCCGAACTAATTGAATATGATGAAGTTGTTAATCAATTCTTCTTGCCTATGATAAAGCAAAAATTTGATGAGCCTAAAGAACAACTAGAAAAAGAAATAAATAATCAGAGAAATAAGCTTGAAAGAATTAAAAAAGCATATATCAATGGAGTTTTTGAACTAAAGGAATATAACGAAGAAAAGAAAATAGTTGAGAAAGCCATCGCAGAACTAGAAGCTAAATTAGATACTACTGATAGTGTAGAAGAATTAAGATTTACACCAAAAGATATTTTATTAAAAAGAGATATTGATTTTATCAATAAGATAAAATTAGATGAAGAATATCAAGTAAGAACTAGAACTTGGAAAGATTATACACGAGAAGAACAAGCAGAACTTATAATGAAATATGTTGATGATATAGAACTTTCTTTAGTTGGTACAGAAATAGTAGTTAATCAAATTAACTTTAGAGAGTCAATCTGCAAACCTTGCCAAGAACTATTTGATAAAGGTTATATTGATACTATTAAACCAGCTATATTTGGTAATGTAGTTGGTAATATAAGATTTAGTAATTACTTATCTGAAGAAGAATTTGGCGAAGTAATTATGAGATTAAGACAATACTATGATGTTGGTTATACTGAAGCAACATACTATTTAGATAAGCAAATGTTTTACTTTAACTTTGTTGAAGATAATAGTGCTATTGTCAGAGTATTTCCTTTAAAAGATTATTATAAATTAGATCCAGATTGCAAAATGAAAACTTATGAATTTGGAATAATTTATATTCGTGAAGAAGATAAATTTCAAATGCAAGAAATTGATACTGCATTTGATTATATTCCAGATGAAACTAACACTAGTGTAATTTACTCAAAAGATACTACTCCTATTTCAGTAGGTGTTAAGCCAGTAAAGTTCTGCGAAGATGATGCTGAAGGAAAAAATTAACGTGGCACGTTTTGTTTTTATGAAATAAAAATGAAAGTGGCGATAGTTAATTTGAATAAAATTTATTTGTGTAAAATAAATTTTATTGCCTCGCAGAGCCCCCGAGTTATGATAGTATGTCATAACTCATAGGGGGTTAGGACTTATGACAAGTCAAAGTCCTATGCTACGAAGAAATTTCAAAGGAGGTGCTTTTATGGAACAGCAATTAGCTTATTCATTTCATTTAGGAAGTGATAAAAACAAAAGTAAATCAGCAAAAAAAGTTGCTAAAGGAAATGTATCTGGCTCTACTTCTTTATCAAATAATGCTATTCAAAATGCAAATTCTTTATCTAAAGTTAATAAGCATAATTTAAGAGATTATGATAATGAGAAAGATTTAATTAGAGTAATTCGTGGTACAAATGATATTGTAAATGATGTAAAAGATTTATATTTAGAAGAATTTGAAGAAGCTCGTATTGAATACAACAATAAGCAGACTAGAAATGATAGAAAAATAGGAAACTATTTTATGAAGATAAATGAGTCGCAAAACGACCTTGCTTGTGAGATTATAGTTGAACTTGGAGATATGGATTTTTGGAAAGATAAAGACAAAGAACACAGACTAAAAATGATTGATGTATATAATGAACAAGTAAATGACTTAATTAAGATATTACCAACTTTTAAAATAGCAAATGCTACTATTCATTTTGATGAGACATCTCCTCATATGCACATTGTTGGTGTACCTATAATAGAAAATTGTACTAGAGGGATGAAAAAACAAGTTGGTAAATCACAACTATTTACCAAAGAATCATTAACTAAAATTCAAGATAAAATGAGAACTGCTTGTATAAAGTCTTTTAATAAATTTTATGGTATGGATATTAAATTAAAAGAAAAACAAAAAGGCAGAAATCAAGATATAAATGTTAAAGATATGAGTAATTATACAAATATAAAAAAGCAACTTGCTGAAAAAAAGAAAAAACTTGATAAAGCGAATATTCAAACTAATAAACTTGATAATACAACAAAAGATATAAACCAAATATTAGATAATTTAAAACCTGCTAAGTTTAATAAAAATAATATGGTTATTTCAAACGAGGATATTCAGAAAATTAAAAACTTTACTAAAGATGTAAAAGATACTACTAAAACGGTTAGAAGTGTTAATGACTTGAATGTAGCTATTAGAGATTTTGAACATAGTGCTTTTGAAATAGAAAAAGAAAATCGTTCTCTTAAATATCAAATAGAAGAAAAAGATAAAGAAATTTATAATTTAAAAGGTGAATTGTCTACTAAAGATAAAATTATTAACAAACTAAAAGAAGAAAAAGAAAGCATAAAAGCTCAATTATACAAATTTAAAGACTTTTGGCATAATATTATGGGACATTTTCATAAAAGAATTTGTTATGACAAAGATAATAACTATAAAATTGTTAGTGATGACTTATATAAAAATGGAATATTTACTGACGACGAGAATGAAATTGCAAATAATATAGCGAGAAAAGTAAAACCAAAAGATGAGATAAATAACGCTAAAAATAATAGAATGAAAAACGATACAAGATTTTAATATGGGGGTAATTAGAATATGGAAAACGAAAAAGTTGAATATTTAATAAATATGATAAATGATATGGATATAAAAGATAAATTAAGACTAGCAATATGTATGAGTCAAAGCAAATGGTCAGGTCTTATATACAATACTAAAGAAAACTATGAAAAATTTGATGCTATGCTAAAAGAAGTTGATGAAGAATATAGAACTACAATAATAAACTTTGCAAAATATAAACTTGTAATGTTTGCAATGGCTAAACTTATGGAAATGGAGACTACTGAACAAAATAAAGTTGCATTATATTTATTTAATTGTTTAAATTAATTAAAATAACCAAAAGGACACACTCATTTGAGTGTGCCTTTTGGTTTGTTACTTAAGACCTAAATCTTCAGCTTGTGCTTCTGTGACAATGCGAGCTCCCTGTTTAATCAAGATATCTTTCAGAAGTTCAACATGACCTTCGAGCTGCTCGATTTTTCTCTGCTTACGAGAAAACTTTTCTTTTTCGCGCATATCATTCCAGGTCAACCACTCCTGAGCATCGTAGAGAACACTTGCACCAGAACTAGAATAAAAATATTCAATTTTGATGCGATTTCCCTTGCTGTCACTCAAGATATAATATCCATCAAGATTTCCTTCTTTTTTTTCCACGATAGTGAAAACGGAAGGACACGGATACTGAGAAAGGGGTGCTATTGTAGGATTTGGGTTTGCTCCCCAATCACACCGTTGCCCATAGATGACCATTTGTCCTACTTTGCCTTTGCCATAGATTGCATTGACTTCGATCTTCTTACCATTCTGCCAAAACTCTAACATGATTGCCTACCTTTCTTTTACTCGTGGGATTGGATTTGCTCGTGAGAGCTTCCCCCAAGCAATGAAGAACCTTTAATGCCACATAAGCATCGAAGTAGAAAAATTATTCCTACTTCAATTATTAATGCATTTAAGGAACATTAATATAATACCATAATTATGTAAAATTGTCAAAAACTCTAGATATCAAACTAATAAGAAATTATATATATTATTCTTATATAGATTGGGTAAATAAGCACTTTATGTTGATTTATTGATTTTAATGTGAAAATATGGTAATATATATGTGCATATGGTAAATAATCCGCTTATGTAATAGGTGTTAGTGAGAAAAATAAAGTAATCTTTAAATTTCCAGGTCAGTACTAACGCAACCTAAAGCATTTTGGTAATCCACCAATATGTAATCTAAAAATTTTTAGGAGGAATCTAAATGAGAATCAAGAAATTTCCTTATGATTGGGAATTCGACGTTTTTTGTCGGGGGTGTAACAAAATAATTGTAGTTGAAGAACCAGAAGACTTAACAAAGAAAGAAGAAGACGGAATAATCAAGCTTCGCTTAGTCTGTCCTAATTGTGGTCGTGAAATTTGGTTCGACAATTTAACAGGGCACAGAATAAATCCTGACTTTATAAAGCAAGTAAAGACCTATGAACCTGATTATCTTGATACTGCATTGAAAGCTGCAAAAAAGTTTAATGAAGAGTTTGAAGGAACTTTTGATAAACTTTAAGCACAAATCTGACCAATAAGAGTTTTCACTGTAAAAAGTGTAAACTCTTATTTTATATTATATTAGAAACTTATTAATTTTAAAAATATTTATTGTAATTTATAAAAAATATGATATACTTTAGTAAATTGATTGATATTTGTATCAATCGTTATGAGAGGTAAAAAAGTTGTAGATAACTACTTCAATGGAGCCAAGAATGAATATCTGCGAATGTTAAAGTATTTAAAAGAACATTTGCAGATTTATTTTTTGTGTTCTTTAAGAAGAATAATGATATCATCAGCTAAAGGTAATGTTCCGTAACTAAACTGAACTATTTGAATTTGATGAAGAGAAGACTTTTTTGCTCATCATCGTGATAAATTGGAAGCTGGTATACAAGCTAAAGTTTATCAAGATATGGGATGTCAGCATTTATTAGATAAAAAGAAAATACAGAATTTAGCCAATGGTTGTCCGGTATATGTTATATCTGCAAAGGTAACTAAAGTTTTATCTGTTTTTATGGATCAAGGAAAATATTATTTTCTATTTTGGTGGTTTCAACAGAATTATCATTAGGAAGTATTAGTAGTTTTATAACTATTATTTCTATTATAGAGAAAAAGAAAGAATTTCTATTGATAATAAAATTGTAGTATGATAATATAATTATGATAATTCGACAAAAATTGGAAGGAAAAATTAGAAAGTAGAGTTGATATAAATTACAACGATTTAACCAAAATACAGATAAAATATAATAGTAAAGAAGAAACTATGGAGATAAAAAATATTAAATAATAAATATTCTCAATATATAAATTCTTATTATGTTACAGGTGGTTCTATTGAAATTGTATCTAATAATACAAATAAATCAAATACTATATTAGATTATTAGCAAAAAAATCAATGTTAATGATAAACTATTGGAAATGGATTTAAAGATATTAAAGTTATCTGTTATAATAAAAAAATATTTTAGAAATAAATTAGAATTAAAAAATTAAGGAGATAAGCAATGAAAAACGACGAAATACAAATGAGAAAAAGAAATATGAAATTATATCCTAACTATACTAAAATTGCTTGTGATTATTTGTTTTACTATACAATAGACTTTTTATTTTTGACACAAATAAAATACATAAGTGCATCAGATGTAGTTTTAATAACTTCTATTAAATCAATTTTTTCTATATTATTGTTGATTCCAGCTAATATAATTGTAGAAATATTAGGAAGAAAAAATAGTGTAATATTAGGAAATGTAATAAATTGTATATACATGATAATGTTTATGGTAAGTACAAGTTTTTCTGGTATATTATTAGCTAATTTTTTATCTGCATTAGCTATTTTAATAAAAAATATTGCAGAGCCAAGCTTATTAAATGCATCTATACCACCTTCAAGATATAAAAGTAATATTTTTGCAAAGATAATAGCTAAGGGAAAATCAGGATATTTTGTACTGGGAGCTATATCAAAGATTATAGCAGGTTATTTATTTACGATAAATGGATATTTGCCATTTATTTGTTCATTAATAGTTTTAATAATTGTAACAATAATATCTACATTTTATATTGAACCAATAAAAAAGAAAAATAAACAATACAATAGAACATTAGTTAAAGAACAGTTTAAAGATATAAGAACTGGATTTAAATTTATAATAAAATCAGAACGATTAAAGGCATTAATATTAGCTTCGTCATTATTAAGTAGTATATTTTCAATTTCATTAAATTATAGAACAAGCCTTCTAAAGGATATTAATTTATCTTCATCAACTATAGGGATTATTGGAGCTTTATTAACATTTGTAAGTGCGATTGCATCAAAGAAACAAGATAAGTTTAGTGATAAATTTAGAAATAAATCACTAATAACTATTGCATTTACAATAGCTATTAGTGATATCGTGGCAGGGATAGCGGGAGTAGATACTAGTTATATAAATTTATCTTTATTTATCATCATTATTGCTTATGTTTTTTCAAGAATAGCACATGGAATGTATTATACTATAATTGATAGATATTTTAGAAATTTTACAAATAATAAAATAGATACAAAAGTTTTTGCAGTAAAAAACTTATTTAATAATACTTGTTCAGCAATTATGGGTATATTAGCATCATTTTTATTAAGCAAAATGTCAACAGCTTATTGTATGATAGTAATAGGGATAACATTTACGATACTATTTGTAATAACATATAATTATATGAAAAATAGAGTCGGTTTAGAACCAGAAGAATATTCAGAAGAAGAAAGGAAATATGATGAATTAAAATAGGGATAAAGTAAATTAATAAAAAATGCAAATGTGATATTATAGAAATATACATTTGCATTTTTTATTAAATCAATTACAAAAAGAATTAATTTTTAGCCTTATGCTTTTGTTCACAAATTTTTCGTAAACGAATAGTATGAGTTAATGTATCAACAACTTGTTGATAAGCATTACGAAGATTGATTAATTCTTCTGTTGTCATTGAAGATGTATCTATTTTAGATGCATCTTTTAAAATTTCTACCATGAAGTTCACTCCTTAAGATTGATAATATTATTATAACTCTTTTATAAGATATTGGCAAATAAAAATTAATAAATCATGAAAACAAACTTTACAAAAAACTTTAATTTAGATATAATATAAAAAATAGAAGTTTTACAAAAAACGGGGGAAAACGAATGAAAAATTCATGCAAAAAAGAAAACGGAATTACACTTATGTCATTAGTAATAACAATTGTTATATTGATAATACTAGCTTCAATTGCTACATATAGTGGAATAGAAGTAATTAAATCTTCGAAATTAACTAAATTTACGACAGAAATGAGGATTATGCAAACACAAGTAAATGAGCTATATCAAAAAATGCAAGACGGAGATACAACGATAAAAGAATTAGGAAAAGACATATCCGATCAGACACAAGTAAATAAAATATTCGATGAAGTTGGAATTGAAACAGTAGATGAAAGAGGAAAATATAGATATTTTGATAAAGGTACAATTGAAAAATTAAATATAGAAGGTGTTTCTGGAACTTTTTTGGTAAATATATATAAAAGAAGCGTTATAAGTTATGAAGGATTTCAATATGAAGATAAATATTATTATACATTAGACCAATTACCTAATGGATTATATAATGTAGAATATGAGGAAAAGAATACAAATAAACCTACATTTGATACTAATGTTGAAAAGGTAAGTGAGGGAAAGTGGAGAATAACTGTATCAAATATTAATTATGATGGTTATATAAATAAATGGAGTGTTAAGTATAAACTTGAAGATAGTAATAATTGGAGTACAAGTGAAGATTTAAGCTTTATTGTTGAAAAGGAAGGATATTATGATGTTAAAATAGACAACAAACCGATAGAATCAGAAGAAAAAACAGTAATATTAGGAGATTATGTAAAAAAAGGGTTGTTGCTTAGATATGATGGAATAG
>OLPC01002111.1_pt1 | contig 15510 bp, 18 predicted proteins | sample 1672341 | NCBI WGS metagenome assembly OLPC01 (sample SAMEA3136673, study PRJEB25190) | human gut metagenome | reverse complement strand
ACTCAAAACAAAAGCTCAAATCTGCTATTTTTTGCTTTTTTAGTCATTCTTTTTCCGAAAAACCTTGTATTTCCAGCCTCGCCGCCCTTGAAAGGCACCTGAAACGAAACGACCGATGCGACAGGAAGACGCAAAAAAAAAATGTCGGAAAAGGGAGCGACAAAAAGGTGAAGAAACGAGAACTTCCCTTCAGTTCCTGGAACCGCAAATAAATTTAATTCAAGGCTATATGACAACAAACATCAACATAACACAGACTTGGTGGAGATTACTCTCCGCAGTCGGCTCAACCCTCATCACTTTGGTGGCTTGGTTGGGATATATGGCTCTCTGCATGGTCGGTGAAGTCATATTGGGAATTATGAAGTTCATCTTCGGCATCATCATAGCAATATTCTCGGTGGCGGTGCTGATTGGGACTTTTATTTGGTTATTGACACTTTAAGCATACAAGAATATGAGAACAAAAAGACATTCAAAGACTGCATCACAGCAGTGCAGATATTATGAGGTGGACAACATCTTTGAGTATATGGTGGACACATACATCAATGGTAACATCACATCATTCAAGGACATCTACAGAGAGTTGAACAAGGACGCAAGACGTGATTTTGTGGACTTCATCTTCAACGAGGTGAACCCGAAATACACGATTGAGCTAATCAAGCAAACCATTTAACGAGCAAGCGATATGAACAGAAGCATTGAAGCGATACCTACATGGTCACTCTGCTACATCATCAATGGCGATGCAAGCGGACTGACTGACGAGGAAATCCGTATGGTGGACGAAGCCATGAGCAAGAACAATATTGAGATAGTAAGTCCGAGATACAACGAGGACATGTGCACAGAACCTTACTTCAGCCGTTATCCGTTTTTCGGACTGCCTACAGAAGTTGAGGACTGCGACATCATCTATCATGAGTAACAACCCCTTTAACAACATCAGATATGAACACTACAGAATATTTCAAGAGAACCATACAAGCCTATTTGGAGGAGCGTGCTATGGAGGACGAACTCTTTGCAGCCAAGTATGACAACCCCGACAAGAACATAGACGATTGCGTCACCTATATCCTTAATTGGGTACAGAAGAGCGGTTGCAACGGCTTTTGCGATGACGAGATATATGGGCAAGCCATCCACTACTATGAGGAGAAGGACATCGAGGTCGGCAAACCTCTGAACTGCCAAGTGTCAGTCAACCACCACATCGAACTCACCGAGGAGGAGAAGGCACAGGCAAGACAGGAAGCCATCCGCCAATATCAGCAAGAGCAGATGAACAAGATGCGTAACCGAGATACCGCCAAGCGCACCTCACAGAGAACGGAAACAGAAGTACACCAACCATCATTATTCGACACGTTATGAAACCAAGAACGAAATATCAGAAGCAAGTCGTAACCTCAAACAAGGGGTTACGACCTATCAAGGGAGCGCAAATGCAATGGGCATTCCGTGAATGTCTTGACCACTATGCCTTTCAGTTGAAGCACGGACAGACCACCTGCATGGACTGCGGACACACTTGGACTACGGACGAGGATGCGGACAAATGTGTCTGCCCGAAGTGTAAGGCAAAGTTGGAAGTGCAGCGCACCAAGCGACAGAAGGCAATGTCTTCTACCTATTTCAGCGTACTCACCGAGCGCAAGGGACTGCAACTTATGCGAGCATTTCAGATGAAAGCCTATTACCGCAAGGGACAAAAGGCAGACATCTTTTGTTGGGAGTTGGCACGCTATTGGATGAACGAAAAAGGCAAGGTGGAGGTTATGGCACGCAAGCGCACAATGGGTATCTATATGGACACGTTCTGCTACGACTCCGACATTGAACTGCGCAAGGACAACACCACCTATCAGCATATTGCTTCATTTCCGGTCTGCCCCGATATGAAAGTCATTCCTCAGATATGGCGCAACGGCTTTGACGGAGCGTTTCACGGCATAGAACCGCTTACATTGTTCAAGGCGATGCTGACAGACCTCCGCATCGAAACGATGATGAAACAATGCCGTTACGGACACGTCCGCCACTTCATAGACCACCCACGGCACTTGGAAATTTGTTGGAATGCCTACAAGATAGCCAACCGCAACCATTACCTTATTACAGACATCGGCAAATGGGCGGACTACATCTGTATGTTGGTAGAAATGGGCAAAGACATCAGAAGTCCACATTACATTTGCCCCGACAACCTTGAAGCCGAGCACGACAGAATATCCGAGAAAATCAGAGCCAAGAAAGAAAAGGAGCGCACCGAGGAGGAGATACGCAAGGCATTGAAGAACGAGGACAAGTTCAAAGAAAAGAAGAGCCGTTTCTTCGGTTTGATGTTCACGGACGGCAATATCGTGGTGAGAATGCTTGAAAGCGTCAGGGAGCACGTTCTTGAGGGCAAGGCGATGCATCATTGCGTAGGCAGCGGTACAAACTATTCACTCAATCCCGACTGCATCATCTTCTCTGCAAGAATAGCCGAACAAAGGGTTGAGACCGTGGAGTTTTCTCTCGAACAGATGAAAGTCGTACAATGCCACGGACTACAGAACAAGGACACCGAGCACCATGCCGACATCATCAACTTAGTGAACAGCAATGCAAGACTTATAGAGCAACGAATGGTTGCAACGACATAACACCACATTATTATAATTTAGGCGGAGCGATGAAAATTCGTTCCGCCACTTTCTTCATGAGCCGAGGAGCGGAAAGAAAGTGGCAAAGAACCGTTTTTTCCTTATCTGCGATGCTTGCAGAATAACAAAGGACAGCCCAAATCAAAAGGACTGTCCTTTATTCATAAATCGTTTTTTCTGTTCCTTGGGAGATAGTCCCATCTGGCGATTGACACTTTTGCTTACTAATGCGGCATGATGCCGTCCTATGGATTCAGTGGCAAGCTGAGATTTTAGCCGTAGTCTTTCTTTTTCATTGGCGTACTCTTAATTTATTGTCAGAGGCGATACGACTTGAGACCTTCATCGAATGCAGCCTTGATTTCGGCTGCATAGGCATTGAAGTGTTCGTTGATGATGTTGTCCACATAACTTGCAATTGAAATCTTTCCCTTGCCTACGATACTGACAAATTTAGTCACACGCTCATGAATGTCCTCGCTGATGCCAACATGTCTGCCATATCTTGCGGTAAAACCTGCATTTGCCATGAACTTACCGACATACTGCTCAGCACGCTCTTTCTCCATTCTGTCGATTGGCTCAAATTCACCCACATCATAATTCTCATATGCTGCATCTTCATCAAAACACTCCTCCTTGTCGGAAATAGTTGACGATGTACGGTCTTGAAATGTCTCTTCAAGACAAGCGTCAATCTGTTTACCAACTTCCTCCATTGTCTCTTCATAATTTCTCATGAAAGCCTCATACAACTCCTTGGCATCTGTCGAAGTGAGTTGTCCTTTATCACAGTTTTTTGTTTTGTCTGCCATAATCATTTTTTTAATTGTTATACAAATTCTCTGCTATTGAAATACTTGTTGACTATTGAAAATCCAACCTCAACAGTTTTTGTCAGATACCTGACATATGCAATTCCATCAACGCATCTATTTTGCGTTTAATAATCTTTGAGCGTTCTGCGATTTCAGCTTGTAGCTTTTTGCTGTCCATTTCCGAGAATATTTTGCCCACATGTGCAAATCTATCCTTTGTTGCATTGTTTTCTTCTGTTCTTTCCATAATTCTCCTTATTAAATTGTTATACAAAGTCGAGGATATTGAAGTCCTCTATACTGTCTGGCACCTTAAACTCTTTCTTTGGCTTGGAAATCTCTACAATCTTATGAGTTTGCAAGTAGAAGGTGACGTAATCATGGATGTTCTTCTTGCACTCCTCGCTGTTCTCCATGAATTTCTCATAGAATTGGTTGCCATCCATCTCATGGAAAACCTTGCCTGCATGTCTTTTCTCCTTGTCCGTTGCTTTCGGTGCCTTGACGGTATTCACAGCTGCGTCAATGTCCTCAAAACTTGACCCTTTGGCTTGTGGCATATCGGCATCTTCCTTATTGTCAGAATATTTCACACCAATATCTTCTATGCGAACATTCGTAAACACATCATCAAGCTGTTCGTCAGAAATCCGTGCCGTACTCTTTGGAGAATCGTCAAATGTTACGTCATTATCCGATACGGACATGGATTCTGTTTGTTTTTGTTCCGTTTCTTCTTTCTTCCGCAGTTGGGACACTTTGAAAAGACTTTTGCCTACAAGTGCCATCGGGTCGATAGGCGGTTTTTTCTCCTTTTCCTTGCCGTTCGCAACTTCAAGGAGCAACTTGTTGTAAAAATAGATAGTCCAAACATTGAATGCAGCCAAGACTATCAAGAATATAGTTTCCATTGTCATGCTTGTTCCTTTTTGTTACACATTCCAATCGTCAATCTCTTTTCTCAGCAAGCCGTTGATTTCTTCCTGGTTCTCTTCAAGATGTCTCTCAAGAATAAGGTCGATGTAACCACCGACTGTCAACTCATGCTTTGCGAGTACACTGACTATTCTTGAAATTCTCCTGTGTATCTCACGGCTGATATAAACGCATTGACGAGTCTTTATCTCGTTTCGCTTGAAGAATGCCGAATCGTAACTTTCCGAAGAAGCCTTGGGAGGCTTGCGTGAAATTGGCGACTTATCGGTCTGCGAGCATTGGGACTTCCAGCCAACCTCTTCTTTCTCTTCGGTATCTTTCACTTGGGATTGGGAAGCTCCGTCAAGAATGGATGCCGTTGTCGTGCCAATCTTGCTCTTGCCAATAGAGGCAATGAGAAGATTTTCATCTATTGCGTCAGTGTTGATTTTTCTGCTTACCATAGGCTCATGTCTTTATGATTTCACAAATCTCGTCGGACAACTCCTTGATGCCACTCCCTCGCAACAGGTTTGGGTCTGATGGAAAGATGGTGGAACGGAACACTGCCTTTCTGTTCTCCGACAGCTCTCTTCTGAAACGTTTGCTGTCTGGCAGTCGTGTGTTGAGAACCGAATAGTCGAGAGACTTGAACATACCTTCATATACATCATACAAACTCGTTCGTTCTCGTTTGTCAACCATTGTCCAAAAGAAAGCAAGTTTCTTGGTGACCGACCAACCCTGTGTCAAAAAGTTGTCGTGGAACAACTGCATGAAGCTCATTGCGCTTTCTACAACAAAGCGGTCTGCGCTGACGGGTACAAAGATGTAATCCATCTGAGACAAGGTCTTCATGACGCCCTCACTTTTGATAGTCCCAGGCATGTCAAAGAAGATGAAGTCAAGCTTAACCTCTGTTTCATTCAACACTGTCTCTGCGTCGTCAAGCGCATTGACAGCATTGCTTCTCGTTACGCTGAAGGACTTCTTGCCCAGCTTTTTGAAATGCTCACAGGCTTGCGCCTTGAAATAGTCGCTGCTTTTGATGAGTTCCAGTTCCTCGTCTCGCAGGTCTGCAAGGTTGTATTGTGGCTCGTCACAGTCTATGACCGCCACATTGTAACCCTTGACATTGTGAAAGTAGTTGGCTACAAGAGCCGTGATGGTGGACTTTCCTATTCCGCCTTTCTGTGTTGCGAACGCAACAAATCTTGTCTTACTCATATCGTTAACTTTTTAAATTGTTGATTACTCGTTTCTATGATTTCCTGCCAATTCAAAGATATGAACACTTTGATGTCCATGTCTATCGGTCATTGCTCCATTATGGAGACCTTGAACTGTTGCAATGCTTCATCATTTCCATACGACAGTACGACAGTGAATCAGTAAGTCTGTACGTCAGTGGAGCATCATGGATGCAAAGAGACGCTGCAATAGTGACAGGCTTATTCGTTGCTGCAAATGCTTGTTTCATCATATTTTCAAATCATTGGTTCAATGTTTCGGCTGCAAAATAACAACGAAATTTCCAAAAAACAATGGTTTTCAAATCCTGTGGCAGCATGTTGCCGATAGTTGCAGTGGTTGTCTGGGGTAGCATTGTACAGGGGCGCATTTTTAGCCGTAATTTTGCACCCGAAAGGCAAAGCAATGGATAGCGCATCCATATCGTTCCGAGAAGAACTAAGGCTTGATGCTCCGCAAAGGACTGGATTTCCCGAACAGCTTCCATTCGGGATGGGGACGGCTTCTTACCAAGGCTAACTCCAATCCACCCTAAGCGGATTTTTATGTCCTCAAAGACATAGCAAGGTATGTTTTGAGTTACTCAAAACCTTTGGAGTTACTCTCCAAAGACCTTGCCCTGCCGGGTTGGTAGCCTCTCCGAAGTCGGGCTCCCCATGTTTCAATCTGACGATAGTCTGTGCAATTCCATTATTGCCGCATGTACCACTTAATCCATTTTAATATGAACACAGAAAGAAAACGAGGGGGACGAATCCCCAAGCTGAACCCGAAGTCGCACCATGTGATGCTTCGGTTCGACGATGACGAGTGGATGAAATTCCTCGTCATGTATGAGCAGACTGATGTGAAGGCAAAGGCTGTTTTTGCCAAGGCACGCATCTTCGGCGAGCCGTTCAAGGTGCTGCGCGAGGACAAGACACTGGTGGAATACTACACCAAGCTTTCCTCTTTTCACTCGCAGTATCGAATGATTGGCAACAACTACAACCAGGTTGTCAAGGAACTCCGTTGTCATTTCTCAGAGAAAAAGGCGATGGCTTTGCTCTACAAGCTGGAGAACTGCACCAGGGAACTGGTCTCTCTTACCCGTGAGATTGTTGAACTAACCCGTAAGTTTGAGGAAAGATGGTCGCAAAGATAAGTTTCGGAAGTTCATTGTATGGCGCACTGGCATACAATGGTGAGAAGATTAACAAGGAAGAGGGAAAGCTCTTGGCAACGAACAAGATCTTCGATGATTGTTCGGGAAAGACGAGCATCGCCAATACCTTGCGTGATTTCCAGCGATACCTTTCTCCGCATATAAGAACGGAAAAGCCTGTCGTGCATATTTACCTGAATCCGCATCCCGATGATGTGCTGACGGATATGGACATGGAGAACATCGCCCGTGAATACTTGGAGCGCATGGGATATGGCAACCAGCCATATATGGTCTACAAGCATGAGGACATTGATCGTCACCACATGCACATCGTGACCATCCGAGTGGATGAAAACGGCAAGTGTTTGAATAGCCGATACAACTACCATAGGAGCAAGGCTATCACTCGTGACTTGGAGGAGAAGTACAATCTCCACAAGGCGGACCGCAAGCAACGCCAGGCAGACAATCCACTTCGTAAGGTGGATGCAAGCCAAGGCAATGTGAAGAAGCAGGTTGCCAACACCGTAAAATCTCTCTGCGCTACCTACAGGTTCCAGTCCTTGGGTGAGTACCGTGCACTTCTCTCCTTATATAATATATCCTTGGAGGAAGTCAGAGGCGAAGTTGGCGGTCGTGAGTATCATGGTTTTGTCTATTCTGCCACGGACGGACAGGGCAACAAGGTGGGAAATCCTTTCAAGGCTTCCAAGATTGATAAATCTGTCGGTATAGAGGCGATAGAAAAGCGGTTCGCTTATTCTGCCAAGAAGTTCAAGGAGGAAAAGAAACTCTCCGAGATGACCCGTCATAGTGTGGAAGCTGTCTTGAAGCAGACGTACCATAAGGATAAGTTCGTTGAGTTGCTGAAAGCAAAGGGTATTGATGTTGTTTTCCGTCATACAGCTGACGGCCGTATCTACGGAGCAACATTCATTGACCACCGCACCCAAAGCGTTTTCAATGGTTCAAGACTTGGAACGAATCTTTCTGCCAATGCCCTACAGGAGCACTTCACCTTGCCTTACGAGAACGAACAGCCGATACCGCTTGCCATTCCAAAAGAAGAAGACTCTGGCTTGGAGCAGGAACTTCAAGGTTCTGGCTTGTTCGATGAGTACGGCAGCGGTCTTGGACTTATGGCAGGGAATGGTTCTTCCAACGAGGCACAGGAAGCAGCATTTGATAGAGAGTTACGCAGAAAGAAAAAGAAACGAAAAGGGAGAAACCTTTAATCGTATTATCAAGGTATAACTTCAAAACAGAAAATCAATGGCACAAGAAGACGATTTGAGAGCATTGGGAAAAATCATGGATTTTCTCCGTGCCGTGAGTATTATACTCGCAATTATGAATGTATATTGGTATTGCTATGAGGCAATGCGCATGTGGGGAGTGACAATCGGGGTTGTTGACAGAATCCTAATCAACTTCAACCGTACAGGCGGTTTATTCCATTCCATTCTCTACACCAAGCTGTTTTCGCTTCTGCTCCTGGCACTCTCATGTCTGGGAACCAAGGGCGTGAAAGCGGAAAAGATGAGTTGGAACAGGATTTGGACGGTTCTTGCAGTTGGCTTCTTCTTGTTCTTCCTCAACTGGTGGATATTATTGTTGCCTATATCTTATTTGGGCAATGCCACGCTGTACATATTTACAATGACAGCGGGTTATATCTGCCTGTTGATGGGAGGACTTTGGATGAGCAGACTCTTGAAACACAACCTCATGGAGGATGTGTTCAATAATGAGAACGAGAGTTTCATGCAGGAGACTAAACTCATGGAGAACGAGTATTCCGTCAATCTGCCAACACGATTCTATTACAAGAAGAAATGGCAGAGAGGATGGATCAACGTGGTCAATCCGTTCCGAGCGACCATCGTGTTAGGTACACCGGGTAGTGGTAAATCCTTTGCTGTAGTGAACAACTACATCAAACAGCAGATAGAGAAGGGGTATTCAATGTATATCTATGATTTCAAGTTTCCCGACCTTTCGACGATTGCCTACAATCACATGATGAACCATCAGAATGGATATAAGGTCAAGCCCCAGTTCTATGTCATCAACTTTGACGATCCTCGCAGAAGTCATCGCTGCAATCCTATTCACCCAGATTTTATGAGTGACATCTCCGATGCTTACGAAAGTGCATATACAATAATGCTCAACCTCAATAAGACTTGGGTGCAGAAGCAGGGCGACTTTTTCGTGGAGAGTCCGATTATCCTCTTTGCAGCCATCATCTGGTACTTACGCATCTACAAGAACGGGAAGTATTGTACCTTTCCCCATGCCATCGAATTGCTTAACCGCAGATACGAGGATGTCTTTCCGATACTGACGAGCTATCCCGAACTGGAGAACTACCTATCTCCGTTCATGGATGCCTGGCAAGGTGGGGCGATGGAGCAGTTGGCGGGTCAGATTGCAAGCGCAAAGATTCCGTTGTCACGAATGATTTCACCACAACTCTATTGGGTGATGTCCGCAAGCGAGTTTACACTCGACATCAATAATCCCGAAGAACCGAAGATTCTATGTGTCGGCAACAACCCCGACCGTCAGAACATTTATGGTGCTGCACTCGGCTTGTACAACAGCCGCATCGTGAAACTCATCAACAAGAAGGGACAACTCAAGTCCTCTGTTATCATTGATGAGCTGCCAACCATCTATTTCAAAGGCTTGGATAATCTGATTGCTACGGCACGAAGCAACAAGGTTGCCGTCTGCTTGGGCTTTCAGGACTTCTCGCAGTTGGTTCGTGATTATGGAGACAAGGAGGCAAAGGTGGTTATCAATACCGTTGGTAATATCTTCAGCGGACAGGTCGTTGGCGAGACCACCAAGACTTTATCCGAGCGTTTCGGAAAAGTGCTCCAAAAGCGCCAGTCCATTTCCATCAACCGACAGGATGTCTCTACGTCCATCAATACCCAAATGGATAGTCTCATTCCGCCAAGCAAGATTAGCGGACTCACCCAAGGTATGTTTGTCGGCTCTGTTTCCGACAACTTCACCGAGCGCATAGAGCAGAAGATCTTCCATGCCGAGATTGTCGTTGACACCGACAAGGTAAAGCGAGAGGAAAGCCATTATCAGCCTATTCCCATCATCAACAACTTCAAGGATGCGGATGGCAACGACTGCATGAAGCAAGCCATACAGGACAACTACAACCAAATCAAGGAAGATGTCAAGCAGATAGTCAAGGATGAGCTGGGGCGTATCGCCAACGATGAGAACTTGAAGCATTTGATACAGAAATAGAAACGACAAAGGCAGTGGATATTTGCCACTGCCTTTGTCGTTCCTATTCATTCAATAAGGCTTTACCTTTTGAGGTAAGCATATATTTTTGCCCAGGGTGTTTAGGATTCTCTGGGTGTAACTGTCCAACATATCCTTGCTCAATTGCTGGATATAGATATTTATCAAGAAAATGGGTCTTATCTTTCAAGGACATTATCTCCATTATCTCTTTTGCAGACAAAGTCGCAGTACCTATTACAGATATAACCTTTTTGAGCTGTGGGGTAGCTGTGGGGTAACTGTGGGGTAGCTGTGGGGTAACTACCACACTGCTTCTATTATATTTAAAAACGACCCATACAAAATTACCATCCGTATTGATTTCCGGAGCAGGCAATCCGACACGCTTACATTCACCTACCATCGTGCTTATACCACGTCCCCAACTTTCCAAAATTTTACTCTTGTGAAGTAGATTGGCAATTATTGGATTCTGTGGTTTGGAATCATGCTCCTCCATTAGACGCTCTATTGGCAGATCTGCAGGAAATGTTCCCGTATTTCTTATTTCTACCCGGTCATCATAAATGGCAATGCTGACTGAACTCCCAGGGTGATGATAGGACCTATGACAGAAAGAGTTGATACAACTTTCTCTCAAAGCCTTGTAAGGGATGCTCAGTTCCTCTTCACGATACAGACCATTTATCTTTCCAGACAATGAGAGGTGTTTAAAGAAGAATGCCATTGCTGCATCAAGCAGTTCATATATGTTGCCTTCCGCACGTTGGTTGTCAATAAACTCTTCCTTTGTAGTTCCCTTGAAACGTGCCATACGAAGCAAACACTGTGGATAATCATACAACTCTTTGCCGAACAATACGGCAGCGGCATTATTCAGTTTCCCGTCATTGAGTAAACGGAACTTTTTCAGAATGACAGGTATCTCCTCACGTATTGTCGTTTCAGGAAGTCTTCCGTTTCTTATTCCCTCTCGAACAGCACCGAGAATAGCATTTTCGTCCAGATCCGCTATTTTCAAGTCAGGATTAATCATCGCTTCCCAACCATACTTGCCACCTCGTTCCATCAATAAGTGATTGTACCGTTCCTGTGGCATGACGGTTGTGGTGCTTTCAATTCGCTGATAAGCTCTTCCTTTGTATGTGAAAGGACGCATAAAACGTTGCTCCTCAACAAAAATGACAATGACATATTTTTCAGTGCCGGGAATAGCAACATAGGTGATTTCTAAATCCACAAAAGGCTCTATACGATTGACTGCTTCTGCAATAGAACGTTTTGTACTGTCAGATACCGTTTGTCCTATGATTTTTCCATCGTCCTTTACTCCATAAAGGATTGTGCCGCCCTCACCATTGAGAAATGCGCATAGAGTCTCCATCGAACGATCTAATTGACCTGTCGATTCCTTAAACTCCAAGCTATTCCCCTCTTTCTTTATTGTTAGGGCTTCTATATCTTGATATGTCATGTTTGCAAGTTTTGTTACTATTAAAATTGCAAAAATACAGATAAATATCCAAAATTGGGTGTTTCTGTAAAAATCTTAATGATTATTATACAATTATCCCAAATAATGGCGCAATTTCATCGTCTCATTCTTTCCAATTCATCATCCTTTCGCATTTTGTCGTTCAACTTCTCCTGCATTCTGTCAAGGAAGTAAGTACGGCTATAGTTCTTGCGTCTTCTGATGTCGGTGTAGAAACGATAGTAGTCCTTGGCTTTGATGCCGAAGAACTGGTACATGGCTTGCGCCAAGTCCTTGAATTTCACATCGCCATCGTTCACGCTTCCCATTACGCAGATGCCATATACCATTTCTACAAGGTCAACGGCATTGCCAGTCCATTTTACTAATGGCTTTGATTCTGATGATACTGGCGGAGAGGCTTCTGAAGTGGATGTGGTCACATGAAGATGATATGTTGCTGCCACATGCTCTTGCATTCTGCGGACAAATGCAATAGCCTTGCGCACATACAAGCCTACGGTTCCCAAACAATCCTTTATATGGGGCATTGACAGATGAAAGTCAAGCTCGGTTTCTGCGTATGACAGTGCAAAGACCGCTTGCTTCACATTGGTGCTGCATAAATCAACCACAACCTTGATAAACTCACGATATGAGTTCTCCAAAGCGTTACCACTTTTGTTCTTATGAACTGCATTAAGCAAGTTGAAAAAATCAGTCTCTATCAATATGTTGTATTCCATGTTGCTGTCTCTTTTATGGGTTTGTACTAATTTGATGTTTCTGTGCGCACACCATTTATTAGTCCAATACCTATGCCATTCCAAGACAGACTAAACAATAGGATGATGATATTTCCTGATAATCAGCAACTTTATCAAGAGAATAAGATTTTCACAAGGGAATTGCAAGCAGAAATAGTGTAAGGAAAACCGGACACTCGTCCAATCTTCCTTACACGGTTCTTATACCGTTACAACTTATTAGTAGGAATACCATACTCTTTCATACGGGCATAGAATGTAGTATGGCTCATTTCCAACATTTTTGCCGCATCACGCTTGATGCCATTGCATTGCTTCAAAGCCCACAAGATACGCTCTCGATTGATCTTGCGTTCTTGTTCATCAAAGTCCAAAGCCTCTTCTGTCAATGCCGATTGTGACAACTGCAAGTCCTCGACATCTATTATCTCATTCTCGCATAACAGCATAGCTCGCATGATACATGATTTCAACTCACGCACATTGCCTGGCCATGTATGGCTTACAAGTGCCCTTTGCGCTTCCTTACTGATGCATTTTATTTCTTTGTCCGTATGCCTATCATATAGTTTCAGGAAGAAGTTAGCTAATGGCATAATATCTTCCTTGCAATCCCGCAACCGTGGAATCTCAAGAACCGCTTCGTGAAGTCGATAATACAGGTCGCTTCTGAATCGTCCTTCCCGAACTGCCTCTTGCAGGTTTTCGTTGGTGGCGGCAATGATGCGCACATCAGCCACTTTATCTTTTGTAGCTCCCAATGGTCGGTAGCTCTTGGATTGCAACACACGCAGCAGCATCGCCTGTACGTCTTTCGGCAGGTTGCCTATCTCGTCCAAGAACAGCGTACCTCCAGCAGCCAATTCAAAGTAACCTTTTCTTGCTGCGTCTGCACTTGTGAATGCCCCTTTCTCATGCCCGAAGAGAGCGGAAACGGCAAGTTCCGCAGAAAGCGTACCGCAATCTACTACCTCAAAAGGTTTGTCGGCTCTTTTGCTTTGAAGATGTATCTTTTCCGCTATATGTTCTTTGCCAGTACCATTGTCGCCCAATATCATAACAGCCATGTCGTTTTTGGCAAACAATTCTGCCATTTTGTATATACGGCGAAACTTCTCACTTTTGCGGTAAACAATCTTGTTATTCAATTCTACGAGTCGTTTCTGCTTGTCTATGATTTCTTCCAAACGTTCATAAACTACATCAAGCAACAATTTCTTCGGTATATAGTCTTCCGCTCCTAATTTCATAGTCCTCACGGCACTCATGCTTTCATCGTAAGATGTCATGATAATAAATGGATTCTGGTAGCCGTTACTACGCATCCATTCCAACAGGTCGATACCGTTATCATTCCCCAAGCGCATATCCGAAATGACAACATCCCATTCAGAGGATTCCTTCACAGCTTTCAGACCATCTCTGTAATTGTAGCATAAGATTGTTTTCCATCCCTTCGCCTCCAACTTCTTGCCCAACATATTGCAAAATGTAGGGCTATCTTCAATGATTATTACTTTCTTCATGCTGTTACCTCCTCAATTTTCTTTTGTGCGGCTTTGATGATTGCCTCACCATGTGCGAAAACATCCTCAACCGCTTGGTTGATAACGTCGTCTGATGATGTAGAATCTTCAATCAGGTCAAAGAGATGGTTCAAAGACTCGTCAGATTGTACCATCATCCACGAACTTCTTGCGTGGTGAATGACATCGGACATTTTCTTGCGGTTCTCCTCTTGGGCTGCATTACGGATACAGCCCAATGTATCAGTCATTTCCTTTACGAAATTCTCCAAAGTCTCTTTTTCATTGCCGTAGGTCAGCAACATAGAAAAGTCTATTTGTTTTTCTGCTATCTTGCCATTCACACACTTTCTTGCAGTGTTTATCAAATCCTTGTCAGACATCGGCTTGAACAGACAAGCGACAAATCCTGCGCCAAGCAGTTCTTGTTCACTCACATTTGGTGCTGCTGTCATAACAACAACAGGAATGGTCTTGGAGTTACGCACGTTCACCATACGCATCATTTCCAGAATCTCGATACCATTCACTTCAGCCATCTTCAAATCCGTTATCAGCAGATCATAAGATTTTTTGCGCATCATATCCAATAAATCCGTGGCATTATTACAAGTGTCACATACGATGCCGTTTGATGCAAACGCCTCACGGATGGTACTCAGTTGCACATGGCTATCATCAATGGCAATGACAGTAAACGAATCTTGTCGTTTCGTTCTATACTGAGTTTGTTCCACATTCTGCTTTTCGGCTGCAGCCATAGGAAGACTAATGGTAAAGATACTTCCAAGCCCTTGGTGACTGGACACATCAATTTTTCCTTTCATCAGTGAAACGAGGTTCTTGACAATGGAAAGTCCCAAGCCAAATCCCGGTTGGGTGACCGCATTTCCCAATCTTGCAAATTCCTTGAAGATTTGTTTTTGTTGCTTGTCATCCAATCCTGTTCCTGTATCCTTAACCATTAGTATGAACACACCATCTTTATAGGTTGTGGACAATACTATCTCACCCTTTCCCGTATATTTGATGGCATTGGAAAGCAGATTGCGTCCTATTGTAAGCACCTTTTCCTTGTCTCCATTGACAACACCATCTGCCTTATTGCTGACGCTCAATTCAAGTTGTTTCTTCGCAGCAAAGGGCTCATACTCCATCTTTAATTGCTCGGCAATGTCCATCATACGGAAAGGGCGTTCCTTGACGGTCGCCTTTCCATTCGCTAATTTGGAGTAAACCAGGAAACTGTCTATCATAGAAGTCAAGCCTTTCGATGTGTCAACAATCAAGTCGGCATACCGTTTGCTTTCATCCGTAGCATCTTCAAGTCCGCTAATCTTGCGAGCATAATCCTTGATGGCAGACAAGGGACTGCGCATCTCATGCGTTACAGTCAGCATCACCTTTCTTGTTTCTTCCTTGCTCTTACGTGTCTTGAATGCGAATCGCCACACCAATAGGAATAATACGAAAAACACCAATATCAACAATCCTATCATTCCTATATAATAATAGGTATAATTGCCTTCCAAGTCTGCGATTTGTCGCTCACGAACTTTGATGCCTTTATCCACATTCTCATCAGCTATGCTGATTACTCTTTGCAACTGCTTATTGATACTTTCATTGTATATTATTTTTTCATTGTAACTTTGTATAAATATTCAACACCAAGT
>OLPC01002107.1_pt1 | contig 15531 bp, 10 predicted proteins | sample 1672341 | NCBI WGS metagenome assembly OLPC01 (sample SAMEA3136673, study PRJEB25190) | human gut metagenome | reverse complement strand
GTACGGCGTTCAGAAAGGCTGGGAGCGCGTAACCAGCCCCGAAACCGGGGCTGAAAATTTCTCCGAAATAACAGATGCAGAAGCCCAGCAACTGGGATTTCCCTTCTGATGGACAGCGGTTACACGGTCAGTTACGGATTTGGTTACGCCGCAGTTACAGCGAAAAGTCCGCATAACTGCTGCCTTTTCCTCTTTCTGTAACCTTGTAACCTTAAAAAGATAAGAAAAAGTAGAAAGCCCACCGAATGCCTTGTGTACAGAAAAAGGGAGTTTTCCTGCCCGGTTACAGGCGTTCGGTTACAAGGAATTGGAGGTCTGCCTATGAAGGAAGTTCGCGTTTGCGAAGCAATGAAGTCCCCGGTGGAGACTTCAAGCGACGGAACGGTCTTGCATCAGCAAGATGGAGGAACCAAGTCCCGACAAGTTCCGATCTGGGAAAAGAGCAATCTGACGCTGGAAGAAGCTGCGGCTTATTCCGGCATTGGCATCAATAAACTGCGTGAGATCACCAACGAGGATAAGTGCAAATTTGTCCTTTGGGTGGGCAACAAGCGTTTGATCAAGCGCCGTCTGTTTGATTGCTTTATCGAGCAGGCGTATTCTATTTGAGAATGATGCAACGTCTTTTCTATTCGATATCGGTGGAAATCGCATGGTCGGTATGGTATACTAAAATTAACCCCTATATGCGCTTTTCACAGAAAGGAGCTTCTAAATGCCTGAAAAGCGCAAAGATAGCAAGGGCCGTGTTTTGAAGGATGGCGAAAGCCAGAGAGCAAACGGCACCTACGACTATCGTTATACCGATATCCACAAGAAACGGCGTTGTATTTACGCTAAATCCCTGACAGAGCTGCGGAAAAAAGAGGAAGAACTGTGGCGCGATCTGGCAGACGGCATCGACTACGCCGCCGGAGAGATGACGGTGGCTGATCTGGTTGACCGCTATATGAACCTGAAACGTGGGTTGAAACCCAATTCACTTCGGTCGTACAACACAGCGGTCAAGCGGATTCATGCTGACCCTTTCGGGCAAAAAGCCATCAAAACGGTAAAATTGTCCGATGCGAAAGGCTGGTTCGTGTTTCTGCATGACAGCGGTTTCAAGCAAAACACCATAGGAATCCTGCAAAGCGTTGTCAGACCGGCGTTTGAGATGGCGGTGGAGGATGACATCATCCGCAAGAATCCATTCAAGTTCAAGCTGTCGGATGTTGTGCCGAAGGACGCTTATGTGCGCAATGCCCTGACCAGAGAACAGCAGGAGAAATATCTGCAATTCGTTCAAGACTATGGCGGCAACTATTATGATGATATCGTCATTCTTATGGGAACCGGCTTGCGTGTGAGTGAGTTGTATGGCCTGACACGAGCAGATATCGACTTTGAACGGCACTGTATCCATGTCCGGCGGCAGCTTTGCCGGACGGCTGAAAAGCCCTACTTTGTCACACCGCCGAAAACAAAAAGCGGTATCCGCAATGTTCCCATGACAGATACCGTTTGTGCAGCGTTGCGGCGTGTAGTAAAAGCCAGAGCGTCCACGAAAGTGGAAGCGCTGGTGGATGGTTGCAGCGGATTCCTCTTTCTGGACAAGTCCGGAATGCCGAAGGTGGCAATGCACTTGGAAAACTATATGCGTGGCGTGCAGGGAAAGTTTGAGAAGGCGTACGGCAAACCTGTTCCGCGCATTACACCTCATGTGCTGCGACACACCTTCTGCACCAATGTTCAGCAGGCCGGGCTGGATGTAAAAAGCCTGCAATACCTGATGGGACACTCCAATGCCAGTGTGACGTTGGATGTCTACACGCACAGCAGCTTTGAATCGGTTGAAAGAGCCTTTGAACAGATCGCCAGCAACCTGTGATTTTCGACGCATGAAGCGGAATTGCTTACGCCGAAACTTACGCCAAAACTTACGCCAATCACCCGGTAAGTGGCGTAGATTTGCGTAGAAAAGCGTGGATCGTGCAAAAACGGAGAATCTGGAAAAATCGGCTTGTGGCCTTGATAATTCTACAAAAGCCTACGTTTCCCGATATTCGTGATTCGGCTCCAAAAGTGTGGTTTGGAAGGGCGGCATGTACTAAGCCGCAAAAGCGCTCTTATAAAAGTGCCTTAGGGAGGCAGAACTTCTTCGGAGGTTCTGCCTCCCTTTTTGTATAGCCTGGGTCTCCGTTGCCCACGCTATGCCAAAGGGGGCGTGTCCATGTCCGGGCGGAGGGTGCTGGCGCTGTATGCGGCGTTGTTGTTCGGCTTTGCCGGAGTGCTGTGCAGGCTGTTTTATTTGGCGTCCAGCACGGATTATGCAGCCCGCGCGGCGGCACAGAGCACGGTCACGCTGGAACTGCCAGCCCGGCGCGGCGGCTTTTACGACTGCATGGGCCTGCCACTCACCGGGCTGGAAAAACGCTGGCTGGCTCTCTGCTTCCCGGGGCAGGAAAATTATACCCGCCTGTACGCCTGCACCGACACCGCCGGACAGGAACTGCTGTACCGCAGCCGCAGCCGGGCGGCTCCATTTCTCGTGGAGGTGGACCGGGACATGACGGCGCTGGGCATTCCATGCTATGCGGCGTCCCGGCGGTATGCAGCCGCACCGCTGTGCCCGCAGCTGTTGGGGTATCTGGACGGTGAGGGCCACGGTGCTGCCGGGCTGGAAAAAGCACTGGACGCGCTGCTCACCGGCAGCGGGGCACGGGACACCCTGCTGTGCCCGGTGACCGCGCAGGGCAACCTGCGCACCGGGGAGCAGGTGCAGCATCTGCAGGCGGACAGCGGAGCGGTGGGGGTCCGCCTGACCCTCTCCCGTTCTGTCCAGCGGGCGGCCGAGGCGGTGGCGGCGCAGACCATGACCACCGGCTGCATTCTGGTGCTGGACGTCCGCACGGCAGCCCTGCGGGCCTGCGTCAGTGTGCCGGGTTTTGACCCGGCTGATCCGGCGGCCAGTCTGGAAGCGCCGGACAGCCCCTTCCTGAACCGGGCCTTGCAGGCGTATGCGGTTGGGTCGGTGTTCAAGCCGGTGCTGGCAGCGGCGGCGCTGGAAGCTGGCCTTGCGCCGGAGTACGACTGCAACGGCGCGGTGGTGGTGGACGGGCAGATCTTCCGCTGCGCAGGCGGTGTGCCGCACGGCGAGGTGGACCTTTCGGCCGCATTGGCAAAGAGCTGCAACGGCTATTTTATCCGGTTGGGGCAGCAGCTGGGAGCACAGGCTCTTTTGCAGCAGGCGCAGGCGCTGGGCTTCGGGCGGAGCATCGGGCTGGCGGAGGGCCTTACCGCCCAGAGCGGAGCCCTGCCGGGAGCCGAGGAACTGGCCCAGAGCGGGCAGCTGGCCAATTTCAGCTTCGGGCAGGGCAGCCTGCTGGCAACGCCGCTGCAAGTGGCCGCCATGATGAACACCATCGCAAACGGCGGTGTTTACCGTGCGCCGTGCCTGCTGGACTGTACGCTGGATGAAACATCCGGGGAAGAGCTGTCGGCCTTTGCCCGCCCGCAGGCAGAACGGGTGCTCACGGAGCAGACCGCAGCGGCTCTGTGCACCATGCTGGAGCAGACGGTGGCCGAGGGCACGGCACAGGATGCTTCCGGCCTGCCCGGCGGGGCGGCGGGCAAGACCGGTACCGCCCAGACCGGGCAGTTCACGGCCGAAGGGAAAGAGCGCATGAACCTGTGGTTCGCGGGGTTTTACCCGGCCGAGGATCCGCAATACACCATCGTGGTCTTGCAGGACGGACAGACGCAGGCGGCGGTCTCCAGCGCGGCGGTGTTTGCACAGCTGTGCACGGCACTGCACTGGTTGGGATAAATGCGGAATTGTGCTTGCTTTTTTGCAGATGGTATGATACTATATAGTCGTATTTTTGCGTGGTTTTCCCATTCAATTTGAATAAAGGAGCGTTTCAATCCATGTCTGTTATCGAAATCGTTGGCGGCGCGATCCTGCTGGTCGCTTCGCTGGTCATCGTGTTCCTCACCCTCATGCAGCACACCCACGGCCAGGGCCTTTCCGGCGCCATCAACGGCAGTGCAGGCGGTGCCAACAACGCACGCCTGACCCCGGCTGACCAGATGTTGGCCAAGGTGACCCGCATTGCCGGTGTCGTCTTTTTCGTGGTGGCAATTCTGGCTTGCCTGTTCACCGGCCGTCTGGCAGGTTGATGCACCCCATGCAGCCCCGTGCTCTGACGGGGCTGTTTTTCTGTGTAAAACCGACATAGTTGAGTAAAAAAGTGCGGGCAGCTGTCTTTTCGGGCTGCCGCAGCAGGGTGGGCAGCAATGCCCGGAACTGGCAGGGCTGCAGCCCGACGGAGGCCGCAGCCAGGAAGAGCAAGGAGAAAAATATTATGGCAATGCGCGATAAAATTGAGCACGCGATCCAGAATCAGCCGTGCACCGTGAAGGACCTCAAGTCAAGGTTCGGCGGGGACCGTGGCTCGGACCGCAAGGTGATGGAGGCCGTGGACCAGCTGGTGCACGAGGCTGTGATCTGCCAGCGGCAGGGCGTTTTCTTTACGGTGCGTTCCGGCCGCGCCGACAAGGCCCTGCTGTGCAAGGTGGTCAAGCTGGGCAAGAACTTTGCTTTTGTCATGTTGGAGGACGGCACCAGCGATATCTTCATCCCGGGCCGCTTCACCCGCGGCGCCATGCCCGGTGACAAGGTGCTGGTGGAAAAGTTTGAGCATCCCCGTGTGGAGGGCAGCGACGAGGGCGAGATCCTGGCCGTGCTGGAAGAAAAGAACGATCTGGTGGGCACCGTCCGCCGTGTGGAGGGCATGCTGAAGTTCGTGCCCGATGACTGCCCCGCCATCTCCATGCGGATGATGCGCGACTGCGAGGGCGGTGCCAAGGACGGCGACAAAGTGGCTGTGGAAATCCTGCAGCGCGGCAACCGGCAGGAAGATCACCGCGTGGGCGTGGCCATGCGCTTTGGCAGCTCCGACGAGGCCAAGCGCTGCGCCAAGGCTCTGCTCTATGCGCAGGACATCCGCAGCCGTTTCCCGGATAAGGTCCGCGAAGAGGCCAAGAAGCTGGAAAACGCCGAGGTGACCGAGGCCGACTGTGAGGGCCGCATGGATCTGCGCGCTCTGCCCATCTTCACCATCGACAGCGCTGAGACCAAGGACATCGACGACGCCATCAGCCTGACCAAGACGCCGGAGGGCGGCTTTGAGCTGGGCGTGCATATTGCGGATGTGTCTCACTACGTCAAGCCCGGCAGTGAGCTGGACAACGAAGCCTTTAACCGTGCCACCAGCGTGTACTATGCCGACCAGGTGGTGCCCATGCTGCCCAAGCAGCTGTCCAACGGCATCTGCAGCCTGAACGAGGGCGTGCTGCGCCTGGCGTTCTCCTGCCTGATGCGTCTGGACAAGGACGGCAACCTGACCGACTACCGCTTTGTCAAGTCGGTCATCCGCAGCCGTGTCAAGGGCGTGTACTCCGAGATCAACGCCCTGCTGGCCGGCAGTGCCGACGACGAGCTCAAGGGCAAGTACCACGAGGTTCTGGCTCAGCTGCCCGCCATGAAGGAGCTGTACGGCCACCGTGCCCGCCTGCGCAAGGAGCGCGGATGCATGGACATCGAGAGCGGTGAAGTCAAGCTGATCCTCGACGAGAATGGCCACTGCATCGACGTGAAAAAACGCACCTCCGGCGAGAGCGAAGCCATGATCGAGGAGTTCATGTTGCTGGCCAACCAGTGCGCTGCCCACTTTGCCCGGGTCAAGCAGATCCCCTTTGTGTACCGCGTGCACGAGGAGCCCAACGCCGAAAAGCTGGAGCGTCTGCATGCTCTGCTGCAGGCCTGTGGCATCAACGACCACTTTGCCAAGGAGGTGCCCACCCCCAAGGAGCTGAGCGCCATTCTGGAGGGCGTGCGCGGCGGCCCGTATGAGCAGATCATCAACACCGGTATGCTGCGCTGCATGTCCAAGGCTCTGTACGAGGAAAAGCCCAAGGGTCACTACGGTCTGGTGCTGCAGGACTATGCCCACTTTACCAGCCCCATCCGCCGCTATCCGGACCTGGCCATCCACCGCATCATGACCGCGCAGCTCAAGGGCACCGACAAGGACACCATGATCCTGCGCTACACCGATTTTGCGGAGCGGGCCAGCAAGCAGGCCAGCGAGCGCGAAGTTATCGCCATGCAGATCGAGCGCAAGGCCGAGGACTGCTACAAGGCCGAGTATGCCCGCCGCCATCTGGGCGAGAGCTACGAGGGCCGCATTTCCGGCGTGACCCAGCGCGGCCTGTTCATTGAACTGGAGAACGGCGTGGAGGGCTTTGTACCGGCTTCCAGCCTGACCCCCTCCGGCACGATGCTCACCGAGGGCGTGCGACTGTCCGACCCCGTCTCCGGCAGGAACTGGAGCCTGGGCGATACCATGATGATCACCATCGTACGTTCCGACGTCAATCTGGGCAAGATTGACTTTGAGGTGGCCCAGCCCACCACAAAATAAAACAAACGCCTGCAAAAGCGGAATGACAGCGGTCATTCCGCTTTTTTGTCACAATTTGTACGCATTTCCAACAAAACGGGACAGTTGTCTAAATTTTATACAGGAGGCAGAGTTTGTTTGTTGTTCTGCGGGCCAAGGCAGGGTATACTGTTGCCATAGAGAGCAGCATTGAACTGCTGTAAGGAAGAAAAAAGCGAAGCAAGGAGGCTTTTCCATGTACTATTCCAGTGGCAACTACGAAGCATTTGCACGTCCCAAAAAGCCGGAGGGCGTTGATCATAAATCCGCATATATCGTCGGTTCCGGCCTGGCAGCCCTGACCGCAGCCTGCTATCTGGTGCGTGACGGCCAGATGAAGGGCGAGCATGTCCATGTGTTCGAGAAGGAGGCCCTGCCCGGCGGTGCCTGCGACGGCTACAAGTACAGCATCGGCTACGTCATGCGCGGCGGCCGTGAGATGGACAACCATTTTGAGGTCATGTGGGACCTGCTGCACTCCATCCCTTCGCTGGAGACCGAGGGTGCCAGCGTGCTGGATGAGTATTACTGGCTGAACAAGGAGGACCCCAACTTCTCCCTTTGCCGTGCTACCGTGGAGCAGGGCAAGGACGCCCACACCGACGGCAAGTTCGGCCTGTCCGACAAGGGCGCTATGGAGATCATGAAGCTGTTCTTCACCCCGGATGAGCAGCTGCAGGACAAGAAGATCACCGACTTCTTTGACGATGAGGTGCTGAATTCCAACTTCTGGCTGTACTGGCGCACCATGTTTGCCTTTGAGAACTGGCACAGCGCACTGGAAATGAAGCTGTATATCAAGCGCTATATCCACCACATCGGCGGCCTGCCGGACTTTACCGCCCTGCGCTTCACCCGCTACAACCAGTATGAGTCCATCATCCTGCCCATGATCGAGTACCTGAAGGGCTTTGGCGTGCAGTTCCACTACGACACCAAGGTCACGGACGTCAAGTTCGACATTCAGGGCAGCCGCAAGATGGCAAGCTCGGTCACCGTGGAGCACGCAGGCGAGGTGTCCAACATCGACCTGACCGAGAACGATCTGCTGTTCATCACCAACGGCGGCTGCGTCGAGAGCTGCACCGTGGGTGCCCAGGACAAGGCAGCCGGTTTCGACCCCACCATCAAGCCGGGCAACGGCTGGGATTTGTGGAAGAAGATCGCCGCACAGGATCCGTCCTTCGGCCACCCCGAAAAGTTCTGCTCGGATCCGGAGCTGTCCAACTGGGAGAGCGCCACCATCACCACCCTGGATGACAAGATCCCGCAGTATATCCAGAAGATCTGCAAGCGCGATCCCTTCAGCGGTCACACTGTCACCGGCGGCATCGTTACGGTCAAGGACTCCAGCTGGCTGCTCAGCTGGACGCTGAACCGTCAGCAGCAGTTCCGCGATCAACCCAAAGACCAGCTGTGTGTCTGGGTCTACGGCCTGTTCAGCGACAAGCCCGGCGATTATGTCAAAAAGCCCATGCGCGACTGCACCGGCAAGGAGATCTGCATGGAGTGGCTGTACCACATCGGCGTGCCCACCGACCAGATCGAAGAGCTGGCAGAGCACAGCGCCAACACCGTGCCGGTGATGATGCCCTATATTGACGCTTTCTTCATGCCCCGTGCCATGGGCGACCGCCCCGACATCGTGCCGGAGGGCGCTGTGAACTTTGCCTTCCTGGGCCAGTTTGCGGAGACCAAGCGCGATACCATTTTCACCACCGAGTACTCCATGCGCACCGGTATGGAGGCCGTGTACACCCTGCTGAACGTGGACCGCGGTGTGCCCGAGGTCTGGGGCAGCACCTACGACGTGCGTGACCTGCTGAATGCAACGGTCAAGCTGCGCGACGGCAAGAAGATCACCGACATGGACCTGCCGCTCATCCCGCGTCTGGCCCTGAAGGAAGCTCTGAAGAAGATCGAGGGCACCGACCTTGAGAAGATCCTCAAGGAATACAACGCCATTTAAGGCCCCCTTTCTCCGGCCTTTTTAAACGGATGGGAACGCCCCTGTATGCTGGGACAGCTGCAGGGGCGTTCTCTTTTTTGTACGGCAATGATGCGCAATGCAAGAAAAACGGCTGATATGTGAAAGAAAATTGAACAAAACGACATGTTTTGTCTTGCTCTTGGCGCGGTTCTGTGTTATGCTTGAACCAGTCAGGGGCAGGGGAGAGCCTGCCCCATCAAATGCCAGAAAAAGAGGAGGTCGTTTTCCCGTGAAACATCTTATCTCCCGCCGCAATTTCCTGAAGGCCGCCGGTGTCACCACCGCTGCCGCCGCCATGGCCGTCGGGGCCCCGGCTGCGTCTGCCTGCTGGACCGGTGAAAAATCCGAGGTCACCATCCTGTACACCAACGACGTGCACACTTACATCGACAAGCAGGCCCCGGAGCTGACCTATGCGGCCATTGCCGCCCTGAAGCAGAGCTATCAGAACGCAGGCAAAAAGGTCCTGCTGGTGGACGCCGGTGACCATGTGCAGGGCACGGCTTACGGCTCCATGGACCAGGGCGCTTCCATCATTGAGTTGATGAACGCCGCCGGTTACGATGCTGCCACCCCCGGCAACCATGAGTTCGACTATGGCATGGACCGTGCCAAGGAGCTCATGCGGGATGCTGACTTCCCGTACCTGTCCTGCAACTGGGTGGACCTGCGCACCAATCTGCGGGTGCTGCCGGAAATCAAGGTGTTCGTGCGCGGTGGTGTGCGCATTGCCTTTGTGGGCATCACCACGCCCGAGACGTTTACCAAGTCCACCCCGGCCTACTTCATGAACAAGGCCCAGACCAAGTACATCTACGACATCCTGGGCGGCGAGGACGGCCAGAAGCTCTACAGCGCCGTGCAGAAGGCCGTTGACAAGGCGAAGTGCCTGGCCGATGTGGTCATCGGCTTGGGCCACTTGGGCGTGGATCCCTCGTCCTCTCCCTGGACCAGCGAGGAGGTCATTGCCCACACCACTGGTTTTGATGCCTTCATCGACGGCCACTCCCACACGGTGATGGAGAATAAGCAGGTGGCGGACGCTTCCGGCAGACTGGTCACCTTGACCCAGACCGGCTCCTACTTTGCCAATGTGGGCGAAATGACCATTGCCCCGGACGGCACCATCTCCACCCGGCTGGTGTCCACCTACGACCAGGAGGATCCTGCTGTGGCAGCAGAGCAGGCCGCATGGGTCAGCTCCGTGGACGAGATGCTGGGCGAGAAGATCGCCGTGGCCGATACCAAGTTTTACATCACCGACCCTGCTACCGGCAAACGCCGCATCCGCTCCGGCGAGACCAACCTGGGCGACTTTGTGGCCGACGGCATCTACACCTACTTCAATGAGGTGGAGCAGCTGCACTGTGACATCGCCATCATGAACGGCGGCGGCATCCGCTCGGACGAGGACGCCGGGTACTGGACCTTCAAGACCTGCAAGCAGGTCAGCCCCTTTGGCAACGTGGCCTGCCTGATGTCGGTGACCGGCAAGCAGATCCAGGACGCACTGGAGTTTGCAGCCCGCTTTGCCGGTGCAGAGGGCAAGGAGAACGGCGGCTTCCTGCAGGTGGCCGGTGCGACCTATGAGATCCACACCGACATCCCCAACACCGTGCAGACCGACGACAAGAACGTCTGGATCGGCAGTGCTACCGGCACGCCTCGTGTGCAGAACGTGAAGATCTACGACCGCGCGAACGGTACTTATGTGCCGCTGGACGAGAACAAGACCTACGCGCTGGCCGGCATGAACTACACCCTGCGCAATCTGGGCGATGGCTTTGCCATGTTTGACGGTGCTGAGCTCATCAAGGACTATGTGTCGGAAGATTACCTTGTCATGTCCACCTACGCCATGGCCTTTGGCGGTGTGGACGCAGAGGGTCTGCCGCACCTTTCCAGCGCCAACAGTGTGCTGGCAGAGTACCCCGGCTACCTGCTGGACTACGAGAACCCCTACGGTGCAGGCCGCATCAGCATCCTGTAAGATGATTCAGCCCGCTGGCTGACAAACGAAAAAAGCACCCGCACTGCATCTCCCAAGAAAAGGGAATGCGGTGCGGGTGTTTGATTTGCCCAAAGACCTTTGGTACAGTGCGGTGTGTTCACTGCGTGAAATCGGCAGAAAACAAAACAGAAAAGCCACCCAATTGTTCATCGGATGGCTTTGTTCTGGTTGGGGATGAGAGAATCGAACTCCCACAAGTAGAGTCAGAGTCTACCGCACTACCACTATGCAAATCCCCATCATTTGGTTCGTGTTTTGCGGTGTGAACCGCTCAACGTGTGCTATTATACCCGCAAATGCGGTGCTTGTCAAGCCTGTTTTTGAAAAAAGTTGCACTTTTTTGGCAACCAACGCAGCAGCGCAAAAGTTTTCTGCACTCAAACGACAAACCCGCCCACAGAAGGACAGAAGAGTCCGGTCCGTGGGCGGGGGGCGTTTATTCGGGCTTACTGCTCCAGAAATCGGCCAGAGCGGTTTCCAGTGCGGCAGGGCCGGGCAGATACTGCAGGTGCTTCCAGTGGAGCGGGAACAGCCGCTGATAGTCCGGCTTTGCAAAGCGGTCGTCCAGAAGCAGCACCACGCCCTTGTCCTCCGGGGTGCGGATGACCCGTCCGGCGGCCTGCAGGACCTTGTTCATGCCGGGATAGCGGTAGGCGTAATCGAACCCGGCCCCGTTCTGGGCGTCGTAGTAGCGGCGCAGCATCTCCTGCCGGGGGTTCACCTGCGGCAGCCCCACGCCCACGATGGCACAGCCGATGAGCCGGTCGCCGACAAGGTCTACGCCCTCGCCAAAGATGCCGCCCATGACTGCAAAGCCCAGCAGGGTATGGGCAGGGTCTGGCTCAAATCGTGCCAGAAAAGCGGCGCGGGCGGCGTCATCCAACCCGCTTTCCTGCACAAGGGTGGAAATACCCGGATAGCGGGCGGCAAAATCTTCCTGCACCTGCCGCAGATAGGCGTAACTGGGAAAGAACGCCAGATAGTTGCCCACCCGGCCCTGCGCCAGCCGGGCCAGTGCATCCGACACGCTCTGTACGCTGCGCTCCCGGTCACGGTAGCGGGTGGAGATGCCTGGCAGGCAGAACAGCCCCAGGTTCCCGGCGGGAAACGGGCTTCCCAGCGCCACAGCCCGGGCGTCGGCACAGCCCAGCACGCTGCGGTAGTAGGCGGGCGGGGTGAGGGTGGCGCTGAACAGCGTGGCACTGCGCCCGGTGGAAAGGCTGGCATCCACAAAGGGGGCCGGGTCCAGACAGAGCAGCTGCAATTCCAGCTCGCTGCCGCGGGCGGTGAGCTGGGTCACAAAGTGGCTGTCGTACCGTTCGGCAGCCCGCACCAGATCCTGTACCGCAAAATAAAGCTCCAGCATCTGCGGGTGGGCGTCGGCTTCCGGGTTGTCTTCCAGCCAGGCCTGCAAAGGGGCCTGCACCGCCCGCAGGGGTGTCAGCAGTGCGGCGGGCAGCTCCTGCAAAAACACCGTGCCGTCCTGCGCATACAACGGCTCCGGCAGGGCAAACGCCGGGGCATCCGATTCCGGCAGAAGGCTGGTCTGGGCCGGTTCGCCGGGGGCGTCCTCCGCGTGCCTGCGGGGTGCCAGACGCACACAGGCCTGCCGCGCCTCCCGCATGGCCTTGTCGGCCTTGGTCAGGGCGGTTTTCAGGGCACTTTTGCCCTTGCCAAGCGTGCGTTTTGCGTCGGTCAGGCTGCTCTTGCAGAAGCGGGCCGAGTACATGGCGCGGGCGCGATCGGGCAGATTGTGTGCCTCGTCGATCAGGAACAGCCAGTCGCCGGAGGTGTCGAAGAAACGCTTCAGGTGCACCACCGGGTCAAACAAATAGTTGTAGTCCCCGATTACAACATCGCACCATTCGCTCAGGTCCAGCCCCAGCTCAAAGGGGCACACGGTGAACTGTCGGGCGGTGTCGGCCAGTGCGGCACGGCTGAATTGGCCGCTGCCGTCCAGCAGTGCGGCCAGCGCATTTTTGATGCGGTCGTAGTAGCCGTTTGCATAGGGGCACACCTCCGGCAGGCAGACCGGATGGCCCTCGGCGTCCGGGTGCAGGCAGGCTTTTTCCTTGGCGGTCAGGGTCACACTGCGCAGGGCAAGGTCGGGCTGTACGGCCCGCAGGCGGGCAATGGCGTCCTCGGCGGCGGCCTGTGTGGTGTTGCGGGCGGTGAGGTAAAACAGCTTCTCCCCGTAGCCGCTCCCCATGGCTTTCAGGGCAGGGAAGAGCGCACTCATGGTCTTGCCGATGCCGGTGGGGGCTTGACAGAACAGCCGTGTGCCTTTTTTGGAGGGGGCGGCGGTGCAGGCCCGCCAGACCTCGCCCGCCAGTGCCCGCTGCCCGGGGCGGTAGGCTTCAAACGGGAACCGCATGGCGGTCAGGCTGCCGCTGCGGGTTTCCTGCCATGCAAGCTGACGCTGTGCCCAGGGCAGATACCGGTGCAGGAGTTTGTGCAGGAATTGCTCCAGCTCCTGCCGGGAAAAGTGCCGTACAAAGCGGAGGATCCGGTCGGTGTCGATCTGATAATAGGTCAGCCGCACATCCACGGCGGGCAGGCTTTCCTGTGCGCTGTAGATGGCTCCGTACACCATGCCCTGCGCCCAGTGGCAGGGGTTCATGTCCTCGCAGATCTCTTCCTCGGGCACCGCGGTGGTCTTGATCTCGTCAATGGTCACAACGCCGGTTTCGTTGGTAAAAATGCCGTCGGCCCGGCCCTCCAGCGTAAAGCGGATGCCGTCGACCGTATAATCGGCGCAGAGGGGTACCTCGGCGGCGTAACCCTCCCCGGCGGCCTTCTGCAGCCTGCGGTGGATGCGGGCACCCTCCAGTGCACGGTCAAAACCGGCAAACCGGCTGTCGATGCTGCCGCTGCGCAGCAGAAACTCCACCAGCTGCCGGATGGGCAGACGGATGTTGGACATGATTTCACTTCCCTTATCATAAAGAACTCAGCAGTCGGGTGACGGCGCTTCCAGCCCGAACAGCTCCGCGCACCGGGCGGCAGCTTCGTCCACCTGGGCGAAGTCCACGGTGGTACGGTAATAAGTCTCCAGTTCGTCGTGGCAGCTCTTGGCCTGTGCCATCAGGGCGGTGGCCTGCTCCAGCAGTTCGGCGGCCGCCCGCTCGTTGAACCGCAGCCGGGCGCGGTAGCCCGCCAGATTTTCCCGGTCAAGGAACCGGGTGCACCGCACAGCCTGCATGCCGGGCAGCTGCACCGGGTGCCACCGGTTGTCGGTGAGGAAGGCCAGCCGCAGCTCCGGGATCAGGATGTGGTCGATCTTATCCTCCGGGTGCATGGCACAGGGGCAGGTGATGATGTGATAGCCCCGGGCCAGTGCCTCGGCACGGATCAGCTCCAGCAGCAGGCGCGACACGGCACCGTATTCGTCCCGGAACACGATGAACCGGTCAGCCAGCGCCTGCGCGGTGTGCTGGTAGAACACCTCACCCTTTGGGGTCACAGCCGAGAGCAACCGCAGCTCTTCGCGGGCAGTGTTCTCGGTGCGGGGCAGCAGCCGGGTACACAATCGCTTGACGTAGCGGCGCACTTTTTCAAAGTTGGCGCTGCAGGCCTCGGCCCGGCGGCTGTCCAGCAGCAGGCTCCCGGCAGAAGCGACATACCGCGCAGCCCGCGCCCGCAGCGCAGCGTTGCGGGCGAACAGCGCCTTGACCTCTTCAGCATGGGGGCGCAGGGCGTCGGTCTGAATGGTATGGTACAGGCTCAGCACTACCTCGTCGGCACCGGGCGCATCCGGCTCTATGGTGTGGGGCGCGGTGGCATCTACGATGGCCCGGCGCTGCCGAACAAAGATCACGCCGTCAAAGCTGTCAGGGTCGCTGGCGCAGTGGATGCACTCCACCGGTTCACCCTGCTGGATGGCCCGGCGGGCCAGCTGCTTCATCAGGGTGGACTTGCCGCAGCCCGGCCCGCTTTTGATCAGCACCATCTGCATGCCAGGCTCCCGGCGCAGCGGCTCAAAATAGCCCTTGAACCCGGCGGGGGTGGTGGCCCCCAGAAAGAAATCGACCCGGTCAAACGAAACACGCTGCATAAAAAACACCTCGCTTTTGCTTTAGAGTATGCAAAAAAGAGGCGTGGGGTGAATGAAAACGGAACCCCCTCAGTCATCGCTGCGCGATGCCAGCTCTCCCGAAGGGCGAGCTTTTCGCCATCTGGCTGTTACGCTGCCAAAACCTCCCCCCTTCGGGGGAGGTGGATGCAAACGAAGTGAGCAGACGGAGAGGATGATTCATTCATAGGTATGCTCACACACTTCGTGGATCTTGTCCCGCAGAGCCACAAAGTCGGCAAAGGCATTGGGCTTGTTCTGCGGGCCGCGCAGCAGGGCGGCCGGGTGGAAGGTGCCCATGAACAGGATGCCGTTCTTCTCAATGAACTGCCCGTGCTCCTTGGTCACCGAAAAGTCGGACCGGATCATCCGCTGGGCGGCGATGCGGCCCAGGCACACCACGATCTTGGGCCGCAGCAGGCGGAACTGCTCCCGCAGCCAGGGCATGCAGGCCTCGCTCTCGGCGGGCAGAGGGTCACGGTTCTGGGGCGGGCGGCACTTGACGATGTTGGCAATGTAGCAGTTCTTTTCCCGGTCCAGGTCGATGGCAAACAGATACTTGTCCAGCAGCTGACCGCTGCGGCCCACAAAAGGCAGGCCCTGCTCGTCCTCGCTCTGGCCGGGGCCCTCGCCCACAAACAGCACTTCGGCGTCCGGCACGCCCTGCCCGAACACCACATTCGTGCGGGTCTTGCACAGCTCACAGCGGCTGCAGGCAAGGCAGTCGGCTTTCAGCGTTTCCCAATCCATGGCGGTTCGATCTCCTTCTGAAACAGTATGATATTTTATTCACAATTTGAAACCTGTTTTCTCTTAAATATTAGCACAAAAACACAATTTTGTCTTGAACTTTTTGCCCGGTGTGTTAGAATAAAGAAGAAAGGCATCCTTGTGTCCAACAGACGCGGGGTGTGAATTTTGGAAAGTAAATTCGGAGGTAATCACAATGGCTGATATGTTTGCACCGCTGGTA
>OLPC01002106.1_pt1 | contig 15537 bp, 17 predicted proteins | sample 1672341 | NCBI WGS metagenome assembly OLPC01 (sample SAMEA3136673, study PRJEB25190) | human gut metagenome | reverse complement strand
CTAGGACCCCAGTCCTCGGGATCGGCGAGGTCGACCAGGCGGTCGTAGCAGGGCTCGGGGCAAAACGCGAAGTCGTAAACATTGCTGCACAAGGTACCAGGGATTTCCATATGGCTTCCAATCAAGATAATGGCAGGCGTGCGAATGCTTAGATTCTATACGTGCGATGCAATACCGGGGCGCACAACAAAGTGGCACTAGGAGTCGTACTCCAGAGCAATCGGTTGCCAGACGAGGTATTCGATAGTGCAGTCCAGGGTATTTGCGAGCGCCAATTAAACCCGCACGATAAACAGTCATCACTCGTTGGCTGGCCGTGAGTGAGGGGCCTTTAGAGCTGCTTTGATAAGATCAGCACCGTTGTCGAAGCGACCGCACTCCCCCGTCGCAAAGAATGCATCACCTTCACGGATGGCCTCGAGGGTCTCCGGGCTGGGCTCATTGGAAGGAAAGGGTTGAGGGTTGGTATTCGCAAGCTCCTCGTCCTGTTTACAGCGCTTCATAGACGCGAACCTCATCCTGCTCGATGCTTTTGCGGAAGGGCGGGCGCATGCGCTCTGGTGGGTTGGTGACGATATCAACTTTTCGCCCAAGTTCATTCTCGAGCTCATGGGAGAGTTCGTATAGCGCGCCGAAAGTCATGGTGTTGCCGCAGACTAGACGCAAGTCAATATCGCTATCGGGCGTTTGTTCGCCCCGCGCAAACGAGCCAAATAAATATGCTTCGCTGACGTCGTATTGAACCAGCACGCGGGAGGCGGCAGCGGATATATCGATAGGTGAGATCATGGGTTATTTGCCGTTCAACAGCAGAACGTCAGCGGGCCAGCCCAAAACATGGCCGCCTCCTTAGTGTAGATATCCAAGTATAAAGAGCAAACTAGATGTAACGCGACGTGAATTGAATTATTCCTATAAGACACGAACTGTGACAGCCGGCCCTGTCTGTTGCCCTATTCAAAGAAAGTGAGGGTATTGGCGTAAACCAATACCCTCACTCAGGAGCAATTGATCGTACCTTAGGTCAAGTCTCCCACGACATGAGCCACCCTACTTACTGAAATGCAAGAACCACTGCCACGACAATGCAGGCAATGCCCAATACGAGAGGCAGCCATACCTTCTTTTCCCTGTCTTTAACAAGGAAGGTCTCGATTGCGGATGCAAGAATCAGAAAACCGCCAATAATCAGCAGGTCGAGTGCAACAAATCTGACGGTTGTAATATCGGAAGAAAGACCTCCGACGTTGACATTTACAAGCGTAAAGATCGCGGCAAAGATGGCAAAGAGGGCCAGAACGTTGCCATAGATACGAGACTCAATGTGGGCGACTTCCTCCTTTTTGTCCTCGACCTTTTTAAGTTCCCCGGCATAGACGTCGGAATAATCTGCAAGTCCGTTAAAGTTGAGCTCATCAGAGAAAGCGCCGTGGTAAGGACGGGCCACCATGCCATCAACGTGCTGGAATGCAACCTGCGCTATACCCTTAGACTTATCGAGCGTAATAGTGTTACCGCTTACGTTTGTAACACGGTAGAACAGCCGTGTTCCATGCCCGGGGAAATATAGCGGCGCATCCAAAGAAAGCCCCTGGCGAATGCGCGAATTGCGTAGAAGCACGCTCGCGGTCAAATCGTTTGGCAACGCAACACATTCAACGCATGAGACGAATGCCGAATCTCCGGGGCCAAGCTCTACCTCGGATTGCTTGCTTTCGTTGATGTAGAATCCCTCGGTGCGCAAGTCATACGTAACCTGTCCGATGTTCGAAGCATCGGCATTGAGAAGCACCTTGCTGTCGATTAGCTCCTGAATCTTAGTATCGCTCAAGTACATACGAACCACTTCCTTAGGCCTCCGAGTATAGCACCAAGGCATAGCAACAGTGGCTGCCCCCAAAGGGGACATAGGGGGAGGAGCTTAGTTGGATACGGGATATCGGCCTGGACTATATCTAGCTGATGAGTTGTTGCTAGAGATCGGTTTAGGCTTGACGGTTCGATTTTCTCTTCGCTTTCGGAAAGCGAGCGCTTTAGCAGCGAATCGCGGCACATAGGAGCGCTATGCCGAGTAAGAAAAGTGTTAGGGATGCGGTGGTCCAGCAGTTATCACCTGCCATGGGGAGCGGGACGGTCGTCGCGCTGGCGGCCTTGGGCCTAGAGGCCTTGGCGGACGTGGTGTTGGTCACTGTGGTCGTGGCCACCGTCTTAGTCGCGGCCGCGGGCTTCAGGGTGGGATTCGTCGACGGATCCGCAGCTGGCTCGCCGGTAGCGGAATCAGTGCCAGGGGCGAAAGGACCATCGCCCGGCACATCGGGCGCACCGGTCTCCCCTGCCGGCGCCGTGGTATCCACGGGCTCGATCGTCGCATGCACTGCCACGGAACCGCCGGAATCCACCACGCCGCCTGCGCCAAAGGCCCCGCCCGCAGGCGCCACAAAGCGCGCGGATGCAAGCGACCCGCCTTGGCAGGCGACGCCGCCGTCGGCGCCGGACGCATCCAGCCAGGACGCATCGACGGTAAGCTGCCCGGCCGCGCCGCCGCCAGCAGCCCCGCCCAGCAAACACACACCATAGGTTTGCACGTTCGCCCCGGAGCCCGCGCCCGCGGCAACAACGCGCCCACCGCCGCGAACGTCAAGACCGCCCGCGATCACGCCGGCCACGCGCGCATCCGCGATGCCGGCGCCGTCGGCCCGCGCGTCAACCTTACAGCCGTCCACCGCGAGCGTCCCCGACACGTAGATCCCGCACTGCGAGCCCGTGGCCACCAGCGACCCGGTGCCGCGGAGCGTCAGATCGCCCCACACCTCCATGCCGCAACGCGAGATGTCCACGTCGGGCGCGCTCGTCTCGACAACAGTGTTCTGTCCGGTCAGCGTCACCACCAGGTCGCCGTCGGCGCCGATGGCCTCGCCCGCGTAGCCGTTAAGCTCCAGGTGGTCGGCATCGGTCCAGGCCCAGCCGGGGCCCGACACGCCCGGCTCGTAGTACGTCGCGCCCGCGATGATGAGGCTCTCCGCGCCCGCGGCATAAGAAGGCCCGCCCAGCAAAGCGCATAGGCAGGCCATGGCAACAATCGCAATGTAATGACGGCTGGTGTAGGACTTTGCAGCAAACATACCCGCTCCGATCTTCGCAGGAGCCAATAGAATGTGCACCAGAAAATGCCCTGGTAGCAGCAGCTATTAGTTTAGCGAGATCGATGCGGGGGCAAAGAGAAATCGCGTGGGCAGTGTCCACAATTAGGTGTAAATCGTTTTGCCAGTCGGTGAAAGGAGGAATCGGCTTACGAATGCGCTACGAGAAGGAGGGACCCAACACGATGATTGTGACGAGCAGTACGCCGGTTCAGCAGTTCCTTACCACGGAACAGCTTCATGTCGAGGACCCTATGCCCAAAGAGGGACACGAGCCCGTCGGTCAGGATGCATTCGGAGGTCAACATGGCGCAGCCTGCACTGTTGTCGGTACCTGACGGTACCCATGTCGCGCCTTGCGGCGTCCCCGTTGACAGACATCGCAAACATCCAAGGTCGGAAAACGTTCGCAATCGTCTGGATCATACAGAGGCAAGTGTTGAGACTCGCTATCTTTGACGTTCGCTATGATTCCAGCTCCCCCGGCCCAACGTTATCCATTCCAGCCTCCTACAACAATCCACCGCCCTAATTACTAGACCGCCCCTCGTACAGCGCATCGCCGTACTCCCCGAACAATAGGTACGCTTTCTGGATTCTGCGCCTCTGCCTGTCCAGGGCCTCAAGTTCCTTGTTAAGGTCGAAAGCTCCAATATAAGTCTGCATTGTAATGCAATTGTCCACCGAGACCGTTTGCTCAAGCCCGCTCACCAGACTCTGCGACAAGTCATGCATGCTAGAGCCGTGCAACTCCCGGAAATGCGTCGCATCAGCGTCTTTGTAGAGATCGTCGTCAACGACATCGCACACCTTCATCCCAAGCGGAACATCAACACACTTCTTCCGGAATGCGTCATACCAGTCCCGTCTGCGTTCCTGTAGATACGAGTAGTCGCCCTTCGCGACCGTTGAGAGTTTGACACACCCACGGACAAGCCGGTCTTTGAACACGTTGGGTAGATCGCACGCTACCATGAACACCGGATGGACGTAATCCATGACCAATGTGTCCCTTAGAACCTTGTCGTCGACCCCCGCGACAATCTCCCCCCATGCCATCAACGACTTCTCGTAGCGAATCATCAGCCTGACCGAATCGAAGAGTGCATTGTTGTATTGCCGGAAGACCTCGAGGAATGTATCACCGAAGAAACCCATCTTCACGGCATGGAGCGGAATATGCGAATCCTCCAGCACCATCCGATAGTAGAGCGCAGGGTGTCTCTCCACCAACCCGGCAGTCATTTTGGCAAAACTATCGTCATTCACCTCAGCCACTTCTTTCATCCAACGCCCCAAGCCTTCGCAAGATCCCTGTCGAAGCTCATAGGCTGCTTCTCAAGTTCAAGGACGTCAACCTGCACACGCACCGGGTACGTCGTCGCCGTGCCACTCACTATGCAGCACCCCTGCGGAAGCACGGGAATCATGCTCGCATTTGCGCTGTCGATGAACGAAACAGCTTTGCTAATCGCTCTCAGGTCCTCGTCGTTTACGAGTCTATGGATGAAGTAGTTGTGCATCTGCGAGAGAATCGTAGGCGATATGTCGGCCGGCCGTTGGCTGCACACGGTGAGGTACATGCCAAACTTGCGCCCCTCCTTGACGATTTCCTCGAACGTCTCAAGTCGGTAGTCGCGCCAGTTCTCGCTCTCGCGCTGCGACGAGTACGACAAGACGTTGTGTGCTTCATCGATGACCAGGTGAGCACTGCTTCCACGCTCGTTTTGCCCGCGCTCCTTCTGGAACTGATAGAGCGTCTTCGCCACGACGAGCGGAACGATCTTCTTCTGCTCAAGGTTAACGTTGAGAAGCGAGATGACGGAGACATCGGATTTGAAACCGCTGATGCAAGGCTCGTAGAGCTTTGAAGCCTCCCTCAGCTCTGCCGAGTAACGCTGTATCAAGGGCGCAATATGCTCACGAGTGATCGTATGAGAGCGAACCGCCTCAATAAACCGATATCGCGCGATGAATTCCAGCAGCGCGGGCCTGTCAGAAGCCAACGATGAGTAGTCCATGCTCTCATAGCATAAATCGGAGAAAACTTCAGGCACATCGGCGGGCGAGTAAAGTAGCTTCCCACTATCGCGTTTGTGGAGCGCATTGTTGTACTTCTGATAAACCTCAATAGAGTCAATCGCCCTTTCCAGGCTGCCTACATCTACGCCGGGGACAAGTGAAAAGAGCCTTACCAAATCCTCGCGCTGCTCATCGAAAGCGGGGCCACAGCCGCAATAGTCTTCCAGAAGCTTTCTGACCATGCCGCGCAGGTAGGCACCGGGGTCGCTCATTTCCAAAATCGCCCCGGCTTTGCGAATGCACCTTTTCAAAAACGGCCGTTGCGTCTTCTCGGTCGCCTTGGCCAACATTGCCCACATGTCCACATCAAAGAAGAAGCCAGGTGGAACGGGGATTTTGGCGCCGGCTCCCGTTCTAGTGCTTGGCCCGTAGACTTCCTTGTCATGACACAATACGGCCTTTGCAGTGTACTCGCCATTAAAGTCGATGAAAACGAACTTGCTGCTCCCGCATCCGGCACGCTGCCCGAGACAGTCAGTGAAAAGTCGACACAGCGTGTTCGACTTGCCCGAGCCGGTGTTCCCAAAGATTCCAATGTGGCTCGCGAACAGCGCATTGAACGGCAGTCTCACGTCGACCCCGTCATGCCCGACCAGCTCCCCTACCCTAAAGCCCGCGCCGGTGGCTTCGACGGGCGAATTCACGGCCGCGAGCTGCTTGGGCGAGAGAAGATACGCCTTCGAACGTACCAAGGGCAGCACCTCAATGCCGCGGTTAAATCTCCCAGAGGAGAAACTGCCGAACACCGAAACGTCGACGTAGCGTTCAAGGTACGAGCCCGGCGCCTCGCGCCCATCGGCCCCTTTTGAAGCCACAGCTCTGCTTTCCTGCTGGTAGTCCCCTTCGACTACTCCGATTACATCGTCGTAGCCGCAAGGCAAACGGAGGTACCCGCCAACGGAGACGCCGCGCACGAGCTCGCCATGGTAAAAGACGCTCGCCTCGTTCGCCTGGCTGTACACCTTCACCTTGACCTTGGTGCCGCGAACATCGGTGACCTCCCCGATCAGGAGGAGGTCACCGCTCACCTCGCCACGCATCTCAGCACCTCCGTGAGCTCACCCAATCCGATCTCCTTGTCTTCCCTGGGAACAAGGAGATAGACATTGTCAGCATTGGGGAACAGGGAGCGATACCAGGCGGCGTCGTCTCTAGTGTGGCATGAAATCAGCACTATGAGCTTCGGGTTCGACCGTATGGCCCTCTTTGTGAGCTCAAGGATATGCTCGTCGGCGAACGAAAACCCGAACACCAGAAGCAGCGCGTTGTTGCGGTCAAGTTCGTTGGCGTAGATGCGCAGCAAATCGTAGTAGCTTTGCTCGAGAACGGTCTCCTCAAACTTCCGCTTGGCAGGATTCACGATACAAAGCGTTGAGTCATAGCTCTTCCCGAATGCTTGGAGCAAATCCACATCGTCAACGGAAAGGCCGGAGACAAGTTCCTTGAACAATTGTAACGACGCGGCGTTGCACGGGTCCTTCACCAACGAGGCCAGCTCAGAAACGGCAGGAAGGTCAAGAACGCCATCGTGACCCACGACGCAATCGTCCAAAGTGCTCTCGACGTTTGAGTACACAACCTCTTTGCGATCAGATTCGCCTACCCGTCGCCATGTCAACGACCCGTGCGCCTTCAGCACATTAGCAGTCGTCACCTGCGAGGTGTACTCCATGAAAAGCGATTGCTCGCACATAAGCCGGCTGAATGCAGAGGGGTCGAACCGCGGCTTTCCCCGCCCAACAAAGCCGTCGTTGAAAGGAATGCCGAGACTTTCGAGTGAGAGCTCTATCAACGGGTCGTAGTTTGTCGTGAAGAAGTTCAGGCGTTTCGGGAGGGTTGTCGTACCTCGATTCTCGATGAGCCTACACGCCGAGGCAACAAACGCTTTCTGCGGCTCAGTGGCATGCGCCTCGCGAAGGGGGTGCATAATGGATTTGAAATACTCCGCCCGCAAGAGCGCCCGTGCCGAGAGCCACATTCCCCTCTCGTTTCCCGGACAATCGCGCATGTGTTCGTCAACCGCCTGAAACCAAGATTCCCGTCCTTGTAGGACGGGAACCACACTTCCAGAGAAGCCAGAGCCCAGCAAGACATTAATATGTGCACTAGCAAAGACCTTGCGTAAGAACTTCGCGTTTTCTTCTTCGATGCGCATGTTGTCGTTATCGTCAAGGGGAACGAGTATTTCCCTCATATGACGTTCGCTCTTATGCTCCACGCAAGACCTCCTCGCCAGCTTTTGATTCAATTATATATTGCTCCTAACGCACCATCGCCGCCGCGTCTGAGATGCCGACCGACGGCGTGATTACGAGGAAAGTGAAGCACGTGGCACAGTCCATGGGCATAGGCCGCATGAGCGTTAGCTAGGTGGCAGGATGTGCTCCTCGCCCGACGACGCAGTCGCCGGGCTGCAGGAGTGCGACCTGCCAGGCGCCCGGTTCCCCTACATCTGGCTCGACGCCATCTGCATCAAGAGCAGCGGCGAGGGCCGGGCGAAGTCGACCGCGCCCGGCACGGTCACATAGCCAGTCCAAAGAAACGTCCGCATCTCCATCACGCCCTCCTGTTATTTCGCCTCCAACTCGCAAGGAGCGTACCAGCCTCTTCGGCAGAGACCTCGTCCCCATCATAATCGTCTCTATTCACAAAGCAGAAAGCTGCCGCAACTAGCTGGCAGTCTTCCGGCAAGTCGAAAAAGCTGCCGTCTGCGCGCGCCTCAGCAAGAAGACCGTCGACCTTTGCGAGCTCGACCACCTTTGCGACACCAGCCTTGTCGAATGAGAAGCTCGTTACTTCGCCGCTGTCCAGCGAGGTGTAGCGCCCCGACCCGAACGAGAGAAAGGACGCGCACCTCGTCCCGTCAGCATTGGCAATTCTTTTCGCATAGGCCATGAATTCATTGGGCTTACGCTTCTTGAGCAAGATCAACGCATAACGACACTCATCGTTTAGGAACAGGTTCCTCTCGACGGCGTCCTCGCCCACCTTGGCGCAAACGGCATCGGAAAGCTCGAAAATGTCGCCTTCGGGCAAAAGCGCCTTGCGGCCACCGTCTCCCCTGTCATTCAGGCTGTTCAGCTGCGATATCAAGAAAGGCGCGAGCGGATAGATCGCTCTCCCCTTGCTCTCGTCCACCGACGCTCGCAGAATTTCGCCAGACTTAGCAGGCCCCAACTGTTTGAACAGTAACTCGGTGAGTCTGAGGAGTTCCAGGTCGGCACTCGTCGAGGCAAATGGGGCGTAGCTCTTTTCCTTGCTCAGGCCCAAGGCCAAAAGGCATGCCTTGGCGACGACTTCGGCACGTCCTTCCTCCAAGGTCGATACACGGGCCCTCATAGCCGACACAAAGTCGATCATGCTCCCCGCTTCGGCGTGCCTGTGCAGGTCTTCGAGCAACACTCCGCCGTCGCTCACATTCAGCGCATCCTGAACCTCGTGAACATCGATTCCGTCCGGCATGTTCGAATCGAAGTAAAGATCAAAGGAATCGGCCCGCCAGATAGCGTTCAAGCTCTCCCTCGGGTAAGAGACGCAATGACTCATGCCAGTTTCATTTGCCATCCGCGGGAAAAGCCTGCAGATGGCCTCAACCGCCCACTTGGCCTCAGAGCTCGGGACTATCCCAGAAAACAGCCTCTCCAAATTAGCGAGGTTGTCTTTCTGATCCATGCCATTCATATACAACGACGTTCCGATTGTGCCGCAAAGGAGGTCCTTGTGCACGCGAATCCAATCAACGAGTTGTGGCACCTTGAGCTCCAGCACTGTCAAGGCGACGACGTCTTCGAAGCAGCAGAATCGCGGCAGTATGCTCAACTTCGCCTTTAACGCGTTCGTGAACCGCCGAACCTCCCTTATGGTGAAGAATCGATTGTTCAGAAACGTCAGGCGGACGCCGTTCCACCTCTTGTCATCGAGGTCCTCCCGCCTGTAGGCAAACGCGTTGAAAATCGCGTTGATGTCCTTGAGAAGTATCCGCTCCAAATCGCCCGATGAAATGGATGGCAGGCGCACAGGGACCTGGACCACTTTCTCTAGGTATTCGGCGCCATCGCACTTCTGGACCTCACTCAAAGCCCGCGTAACCACCTCCTCATCGAATGAAAGAAGGTAGTTGATCTTGGGAAGCTTCGCCAGAGAGGCGACGAGCTGAAACACCATACGCACCTGATCATTCGGCAGCCGATCGATGTCGTCGATGATCACTACGACCCGCCCATCGAACTTAAGGAGCTCCTCCTCAAGTCTCTGTTTCTTTGAGGAGACGCTTCCCGCCCTATCTGCGGATTTCCTCAACCTGCTCGTCAAACGATTGCCGAAGGCGGGCACAGCAACGCCCGCAAGCGGCATGCCCGCCAAACTGACAGCGGCGCCGGCGGTCATCAACAAGGCTTCAGAATATGCCGCGAAGGCATTGAGGACCTCAGGGCGCTTAGCGCGCAGCTTGCCGAATAGCCTGCGCCGCCCTTGTACATCTTTATCAAGCGCACTCCCGACTTCCTTAAGGAACTGGGCGAGCAGCTGCTCGGCCGTTAGGTAATTCCAGGGTTCAAAACGGACGACAGAGACGTCCGCCTTGCCGTCATCGTCTTTTCGGGAGAGCGCATTTTCAACGAGGTTTATAACCGAAGTCTTGCCTGATCCCCAAGGTCCATACAAACCAATGACGAGCGACTCGGGGCCAGCTGCGGATTTCAGAATATCAGCCAGTCTCTCAGTGAAAGGGATCCTTCCGATAAGATCTTGCTCCCTCGCCTTGATTGGTGTATCGGTGGCAAGAGATAGGTTGAGGTTATCCAAGGCCACTACCTCCCCAGTTCGTAGCTGCGCACGGCGGCCTCAGAAAGCCGCATTTTCTCTGTCAGGTTGAGCTGCGTCATTCCCAGCTCCTGGCAACTTCGTCTGTTCTTTGTTCCGAAGCCAGCTCCCACAAAACACATCTCGTCGTCTGCTGCCGTATCCGTTAGAAAACTATCTTATTAAAGTCGATGGAATATCCCATGGACTTGAGTTCTTTCAAGAGGCCGAACTCCCAACTGTCTGTTCCGGTATAAACGACGCCCTGTAGATCGGAGGGAATCTCGATACCTTTGTCAACAAGAATTGCAACGTTTTCCCTGCCAAGCCGACCAATAAAGTATCCGGCTTCAAATACAACATTTTGTCTAGCCCTGGGCTTTTCCGACTGTTCTGCCTGGGCTCTTCCTTCGTCGTCCGCCGTAAAAAGGCATACCGCTCCTGCTGCATCGCCTTCAATTTCCAGCTTTTCGATGATTCTCGCGACCCTTTCTCTAAGCTCTCCGTTGTGACCATGAACGATAAATACCTTCGAATAATCTCCAACATTTGCAGTCGATCCGGTTTCCCCTTCGTCTGAAAACTCATCAAGGTATGTCTCCAGCACAGCTTTTGCACTGCGCAGGCCGTCCGCACAGGCTTCAACGAAAGCCGAGTCGGGCGTACCGGAGGTGAAGAAAGACAACGAGTAGCTGATTTTGTTAAAGCTTTTAAATTCGTAGCTGTCTTTTCCAAATCGCCTAATTAAAAGCCTGTCCGCCCTTGTCTTCCATGCTTTAAAGTCAGGCGAACTAGAGCTGATGTATTTCTTTGAAAGTTCGTCTGCTGTTTCGCACAACTGCTGCAAAATTTCAAAATCAGACATTAAGCCTTCTTTCTATAACCAATAACGGAGCTAAGAAGCATCTTATTCCAATGAGCAGCCAAATCTCTTTACTGTTTCCTCGGTGCCCCTATCGGAGATGGACTTGCCCAGTGCGAACTCAATAGCGTCCAGCAAAGCCATGACGCGAGCTTTGAAATAGGCATCAAAGTCATCATTAATGAACGCATCCCAGTCAATGAGATTCGATTCGATGACGGAGTTCACAGTGTTCGATGTCAGCTTTCTTAACGAATTTCGCTGAGTAGACGCTGGGGGCCGCGCCTCCAATTTCTGTGCCCGAATAGGAGTACGAGCACGTCGGTCAAGATGCATTCGGTGGTCAACATGGCGGGATCTATCTGCGAGCGGAAAACAAGCGGCGCTGCTAATGGTAGCGCCGCTCGCATCATCAAAGAAGAATCGTTATCGATTGTCTCTGGGACTTTTCGTTCAAAACCAGAGCATGTCGACTACTGCTTATCGAAGTACATCCACCCTACAGGCTGCATTAGATCGTAATAATCGACGGGCGTTTTGAAGCGAATCCTGCCCAAATAACCACGCTTTTCAGCAACCAACTGCATCTGTCTGCGTCACGGCAAACTCTTTGAATTGGCGTTGCGGCAAGTTTGTCTTAAGAAAATAAGGCTGTTAAGACAAACCCATTTTGACGTTTACGTAACGTCGACCATCGATCAAGCCGTATTATTCGGAGTTAGATTTATCGCCCCACGACGCTAAGCTGGTGACCATCCAGTGCCTTTTGATATCGATATAGACATAGCCAATCTGATTGTCCAAGCATTCATCGGACTCGTTACCTTGGGGGCCTTGATTGCCGCACTCTGGCAAAGTAACCAGAGCAAAAAGAACAGGGAGGACGACATCAAGCGGCATCAGCCATCCCGCATATCGGCATGGTACGAAGGGGATCGAAACCGAACTGATCAGCCCGAGGACAATCGGTTCGTCTGGCAATTCGTCGTGCTTCGAAACGAAAGCGAGTCCCCCGTCTACGACGTAATCGTCACCTGCGTCGGGATTAGCGGGGCCGGCCCCTCTTTCAAAGGTGAGGATAACCGCCCCGCTTATCCCAACCGCGTCTGCGTCGGCACGCTTCCTCCTGGAGCATGGTGCATATGGCTCCCGACGGAAGGGCACGGAATGGGAGTACGCACGGCACCCGAAACGGCTTTCACCGACGCAAGCGGAACTTCATGGGTTCGGCGGGGCAACGGAAGGCTCGAGGAGATCCCTATGGAGCCAACCTCGTTCTACAGGCTGCCCCTTCCCTTGACCTGGCACGGATGCAAGAAGCTGACCGAGTAACCCCTTGGCATCGTCGTTTCAGGCATTGGGTTTTCCGGACTGGGACGCGAACTTCCCCAGATGTTCCGGATAACGGGAAAGTCAGAACTATTCGGGTTTGCGAGACGGGATCGAGAGAGCGACCCCGCCCTATTATTTCGATGCGTCCATGAATTGAAGTGAGATCGGCATCATCACCTCGAAGCACTTACATACAGATCCATATGGCAAAGGCAGCAATTCGCCACCTTGGTTGCAGCAGCGGAGGTTATTACTCAGGATACAAGCGGAAGTAGCCAAATAGGCGCTGGGCGCAACCGAGACGCAGCCAGAGAAGGGTGACATGAGAGTTGTTTCAGAGGATTGGGGTGATATGGATGAAGTTGACTGGTAAGTGCATCTCCAGGTTCAACGGATGACTGATCAAGGCCGTCTTTAGGTTCACGTAGGGATCCGCTTTTGCTGACAAACAAACACGTGATTGATTTATGGCTTCCAGACGCTTAGCGTGTCTGGAAGCTCATTTATTTTATTGTCAGCAACCACGAAGCCAGCGCTGAACCTCGCCCTAGCAATTGCAACATAGAGCTTGGAGCGTGTTTGCGGCTTCAGATCCGTCGAGGCATCTTGCAACCAAGAGGCCATATCGGCAACTGGATAAATCAAAACATGGTCATATGTTCGGCCTTTTGCTTTGCCGAAGTTGCAGATCGATGAAGCGTTCGCGGTCTGAGTGGCGACGCTACGTCTCAAAATCACTGGATCCAAAAACTCGCAATACCTTTGCGCAAGTGACTCTGGAATGGCCCAAACTCCATTATGGGTTTCATTTGAGGCGGCGCGCAAAGATGCGGTTGGTGAAAACTCCGGATAAACCATGTTTGCGAATCGCCATTCTTGATTTGCTGCTTTTTCGTTATCTTGTCTATGCAATGCAACTGAAACGCATCGGTGTCTCATCTGCAAATACTCGTAGGGCGATAAATGATTATTTAGCCGATCCTTCTTCGAATCCGAAAAGCAAACCGTCCTCATTTGGTAAACAGCCCCGTTCGACGCATTCCAAGATTAGCGCTTGCAATAATTTTGCAGAATCGGAAACACAAGACTCAGAAGGTTGTTTTCCCTCATGAACGGCTTCTGACCTTGCTCTATATAGTTTCTTTATTTCTTGCTGTTTTTGCTTGCCTCCTCCAAGAAACAAAGCTGCGAGAGTACTGACACGAAAAACAAGTTCGCTCCGGACTCCAAACAATGACTCAATCCCAGCCCATATAATCGCCATTTGAACTGAAGGTCGAAGCGATTGCTTGTAGCTCCACAAGGAATTCACCGCGGTCTCAAATCGCGTGTTTTTATCAAACAGTTCCCATGCGTCCCGATAATGCTGTCTTATCCACTGCTTCTCTGAATCGTTGATCACTTTCAATTTTCTTGGAATGAACAACCTTGTAGAAAGAACAACATTGATTGCCGAGCATGGCGAAAAATCTTCTGTCCGCGAATCGCTCTGAACATGCCAATACAATTCGCAATTCAAAAGCGCGGACAATAGAACTATTGCAGATTGGGCATTCCAAACTCGAACTGCAAGCTCTTTGCCCTCTCCAACAACGCGCAACTGAGCTGTAGTTTTCCTAAGGACGGCAATCAAGACACCTAAATCGGTCTCATCTCCGCTGCCATATTTCATCACAGAATTTATCATGTCGTCCGGCGAGGCCTTGCACGTGGCCGGCAATAGAGAGAGGTGTTGCGTAAGCGGCAGCTCTTCGTCTATGGTTAATCCCATTAGGTATAGATATGAAGCAGCAGCCGATTCATTTACAACAATCATCATCTTCGCCCCCCTGCCATAGCGCTCTATACCTAATCCATCCGAACAGCGCCAAACTGAGAGACGTCGATTTCGCCCTACATGAGTTTGGGAAGCAATGCGTCACGCAGTTCGCCAAGAGCCTACGACTTGAGTATATTAGCCTATATGAGCTCAAGAATACCATTGAGCGTCGAAGTCGTTCTTTCTATTGCACAAGCTGGAGCAAACGGGACGTTCATCGACTTAATGTTTTTTAATGCAAGCTTGGTCTGAACGGCACCAACAGTTCCAAGCCTAATAGCTTCCATGCCCATTGAGCTACGAAGAAAGAAATACGACCACGCCGCAAAGTCGCCTTTAAACGAAGTAAGTTTGTTGCAATTCTCTGTGAGGTTTGCCTCATCGAGCGTTTTTCCGATATACGCCGTAAGGCCAATCGTTCCGACAACGGAAACAATTAGATCGCCAGTGTTGACAACGTAGCGCGAAATATTAGATCGTGTTTCATCGTCGATATATAGCATTTCCGAAATGAGTAAGAGAACAGAAGCGTTGTTTAAGTCGCGGACTCGAATATATGGATGAGAGTTTGCCTCTGCAATTAGCTCTGAACCTTTAGGGAGCCTCTAACCGCCCTTGACTTCGCAGAATGACTCGACTGAACGGTAATGATTTTCTCGCTTGTTCTCTTCAATTGTTTGAGCAAAAAGGGCTTCTCCGAGTTCAGCTAAATAATCATTTACCGGAACATAGGCCTGCACTTCAGAATTGTTTCCATCGAACCAAGGGGAAAGGAGCCCCCGGTGGAAGCGATGATCAATATGGTTCTAACACAGATGTAGCCGGTTCTAGACTATCTGCAGATAAAGCAATCTTAAAAGCAGTGCTCGAAAGCACTATGTGTAGCCATGCCGAAAGCAGCGTGCCCAGCAACTCGAGTCTACTCGGTCTCTTCCTTACCGACAAGGAAGTCGAGGGGTGCTCTCCGAGAACAATCGCGTACTACGAAAGCACCCTCAAACCATATGAGGCATGGATGGAAGAGAAGACGATGCTGAGCGAAGACGGCCGAATCGTCAGGGTGGACAACCCATGGTGTTCGTTCTACATCGACACCGAGCTGGCACCTGCGCTAGACGAGAGCAGGTGCGGGAAATGGATGTTCTACTTCAACGATATCGAGTTCGCGGAGGAAGTCTGCCGCAAGGCGGCCCTCGGAATGGTCGTCGCGGAATGCAAGCACAGCTCATTCGAGTCCGTTATCGAGAACGGCAGAGGCGTCGCCTGCTTCTACCTGAACTTGGACGACGTCGAAGCACATCGCCGCGTTGTCGCATTCATGTTGGAGCATGGCCTGGTTCGGAAGACGAAGTCGGGGAAGCTGTATAACATCGGCTTCAAGTTGGATGACCAGGCACGGGCGGGAGAATATGGAGCCGGTTTCAAGGCACGAATCACGTTGAGCGATCGCTCGAATTAGGCGAATTTTACCTGCGAAGAACAATGAAGGGCGGGGGTGTATC
>OLPC01002097.1_pt1 | contig 15566 bp, 10 predicted proteins | sample 1672341 | NCBI WGS metagenome assembly OLPC01 (sample SAMEA3136673, study PRJEB25190) | human gut metagenome | reverse complement strand
CATGAGGGCGGAGAAATTTTGCTCCCGATGGTCGCAGAAAGTGAGTGTACCAACTATAAAAAGTATGCCGAGTGACAAGCATGTATAATGAAATGTAGCCGAAAATTCCATTATCAGCATAAAAGTGTATTTTGAAAGTTGTAAAAACTTAAAAAATGTACTTTTATGCTGATAGTTTTGTATTTTTGCATTAAGTTATTCTTAGGCAGTATAATTGAAATCTTCGTCATGAGCAATTCACTTATGCCTATATATTTTATTCTTAATAGAAATAATTATGAAACTAAGAAACAAGGACATGAAGAAATATTTGCTATCTGTAGCCGTGAGTACGTTTGTTGCTCACGTAGTTCCAGCCGTATTCTTTCATGGGGAAGTTAATGCTGGCATTGCTCAGACTATTTGCGTTTGCTTATTGAATGTAACTACCGCTTTGCTTGCTTGGAAGTTTGCCAAATCAGATAACAAAATGTCGCTATTGATTTGGCATTTAGGATTGACGAGCCTTGCCTCTCTACTCTTATTGTTTATAAGCCTTTCAGACGGAGCCGAAGTAATGTTCGTATATTATTTTATTACCATCCTGTTCATTTTGTTTGTAATATTCAATCTCATCACAATTGGCTTTTCGTTTGCCGTTTATTCCTTTATTCAAGATAAATTTGCAAACAAAATCACAAAAGGAAGGGGGCTGATATGATTTGGCATGAGATAGTGAAATATAGTTCTGAGAATTACGGCGAGAATGGAGTATATACAAAGGACGAGTGGACAAGCAGAAGCGACATCGGTACTGTTTACGAAGGTAAGACTTTTACCCTTGAAAAGTACTTGGATGTTGAGCAACGATATATAAATGTAGTACTTTCAATAATGGATGTCACCAATTGCAGGTATATGATAATACAATATTTGGAAGCAGACAAAACATATATAGCCAAGCGAATCAAGACCTCGAAATTTCATAAGATAGATTCTCTATTGTTAAAGTCGACTTCATTGTTGGAGGAGAATAAAAGGATTTCTATAGGGCAGATTTCAAATGTTCTGCGCCTTGCTTTGAGAGAATACATCTATGTGGAATTATCCAACAAGGCGCACAAGCTATTCGTCAAATTCGGATACGACTATTATCTCAATGTAGCTTGCTCATTGAGTAATGAGGTGTTGGAGGATATTGTTCGTAAAGAGAAATTGTTCTTAGACCCAAGATAAGGAGATTTATATGAAACATTTTTTATTTATAAGCTTGTCGGCAATATTTTTGTTGAGTCTATTGTTTGCTTGCACAGGCAAACAAATCAACCCAAATTATAGGGTGGAGAAGACATGGGCGAAAGACCAAGAGCGAAGTTCCAAAGTTCATGTTTTGAAAAAGAATGCTCAATTTGCAAATGGGAAACGTGTGTTGGAAAAAGGGCAAAAATACGTTGAGATGACCGAAGCCGATATAAAAGAAGTGGATTCGCTCGTTGAGAAATATCTTTATCGGAATGTCAGCATTGAGCATCTTGATAAAGATTGTAACACGTTGTCTTTTTATTTTAGGCAATACTTATGTTATGAGGAGAATCGGGAAATATTCGTCTTTGTGAATCTTTATGCCTACAGAGCAACAAAATATGACACGAGGACGACTAATGCTTTTGCTGACAATCCATCGGAAATAGTCATAAATTCTATGGAAGGTAATATTAAAGGGTATATGATTCTGTTAGTAAACCTTTCTGAAAAAACGATAAAAAGTCGCTGATATGTTCGACGAATTGAAAGGTTATCGCATTTTGTCAAATTCTCAATTTGTAAAAAATGAAGAAACGTAAGAAATCGAAAGATGATTTTTGTCTGGTCTCGCTATTCAAAACAGCTTTGTTTATAGGCATTTTCTTGTGGGGAATTGTTTGTATGTCACGAACCGTCAATTATAATTCATGGGCTATCCTCATTATAATCGGCGTGTCATATTTGCTTGTCAGATTATTCAAGAATGATGATTATGTTGGAGAGAACACAATGTACTGTTCTGCTCTTTTGAGTGCTGTCGTCTTTGCCTTCAATTTTTATTTTTCTACTTCCATACAGCAGCGAAAGGCTGTTGTACTAACGGATTTACATTGATAAAGACATTGGGATACATAGGGTAATCAAATCGACACATTATGTATTGTTCTTCAACGACAATTGGCAAGAAGCAGACATCACTGGAAGGCTTGCAAAATACAACTATCATGAGGGCGACACTGTCTCCGTTACTTACCAACACGGATGAATAGGTTGGGATGTTGTGGCAGACATCAAAGGCCATAGCTATTAGAGCAAGCCGATGATGCGCCGAGAAAATTGAGTTGGAGTAAAATGGTATGCTTTGGTAAAAGTTTTTTGAAGAACGAAATATTTTTTGCTCCAAAATTGCATAGTCTTATTTTATTTTTGTATTTTTGCAATCGAAAAGAGTTGTTGGTCAAGCGAACATGTGCATATTGCAGAAGTTTGAACTATTGCCAAATCATTACCTCTATTGAGATGAAACTCTCACAACTCGCTCATTTTAAGCTAATCAGCTAATTTTAGCAGAATTTTAAGATAAAAGTTGAGAGTTGAGGGTTGAGAATTGAGAGTTATGATATGTCCTTTAAATAACATATATCTATAATATGATAATCATTGGTTATCATAACTCTCAACTTTCAACCCTCAACTCTCAACTAAATAAGCTTTACTTCACGCACAGCTTCTGTGTGGCTTCTGTCTTGCCGTTGGTCATGCGAACGATGTAGAGACCGGGGGCGAGGTTGGCGTTTGCCACTGCGCGACCAGACACGTCGTATACGCCTGCAACGCTGAAGCCTGAACCTGCTACGAGCACCTTACCCTCCTGGCAATATGCCATAGGCTGGGCAGCGTCCATAACGTCAGTAATGGCAGTAGCAGGATTTACGAATGCCTGACCAGAGTTGTAGACCTGGCACTTCTTTTCGTCAGTGCTGTAGTTGCTGATGAAGGCAACGACGCGCATGTTGTCAGCGTTCCATCCCTCCTTGAGAGGAATCTGATAAGTGCGGCTGTATTCGAGAGAGGTGAGGTCGAGAGGCTCGCCCCATGCTGTATTGACGAGAGAGCGAAGTACGCCGTTCTGGACATACTCATCACGACCTTCCTGCGATGTGCTCTTGATGCCGTCCTCTACGAGCCATACTGTGAGGCGGAGGTCAGTCTGCTGCTGCAGTACGGTTGTGGTGGAAGCGCCGCTTACTGTAGCGTCGAGCGACTTGCCGTCAGCCGACTTCTTGACGTCCACATTCACGTTAACGAAGGCAGGAATGCTCTGTGCGCCACCTACCATGCCGGTAACGTCGCCAGCTGTAGCGATGAAGTAAACCGGACCCGGGTCTTCCTGACCTACGAAGATGCGACGGTCAGCACATACGCCAGGCACGAACGGACGGTTATTGCCGAAGAGCTTGTCATACTCTGTCTCACCCTCGCAAGTAAAGATATCGGGCACTCCCTTGTAAGTACAGTGGTGCTTCACCCAAATAACGTCCTTGCGGTCGCCAATCTCGTTCTGGTAAAGTTCGTCAGCGACGGGGGCATCCTTATAATACTCGGCAGTGAAATGTTCGAAAAGCACGTTGTGCTTATACACCTTACCGCCCTCTGCATATACGAAGACGGTGTGTGTCTGTGCGTTGTCCTCCATGTTGGGGTCGTCCTTTCCGTTCACCTTTGTGATGGTGAGCGTAACCTCAGCAGTTCCAAGGTCGGGGAATGAGAGACCGGCGATTTCCACGTCGCTCACCTCGCTGCTTGCAATCTCAAAGTCGTCGTCGGTGTCAGCCTCGCTGACCACCTGACCGTTCACCTTTGCCTGGACATGGAAAGACGTGATAGGCTCGCTACCATAGTTGCGTACACGGAGAGTGGGCTTCCAAAGACCGTTCTTCTGCTCGATGTAGTCCTCTGCAGAGATAACCTTCTCGAGAGCCACGTCGCAGTCGGGAGCCTTTCCGGTAAGGATGCCACGAACGCGGAAGTTGGCTGGCACCTGAGCCGGATTGAGTGCATACCACAGACCGTCAGCACCATACCAATTGCGATCCGGCTCGCTCTCTATCGAGTTGTCGTACGTGATGGTGTTCATGCTTTCCTTCTCACCGATGAACACCTCGTAGCCTACATAGAGGTCTTCAGTGCCCTTGATGGTGTAAGGAATCTCCAACTGGCAGCGGTTCCATCCCTCTTCCCATTCTGTTGTAGACGCTGCAGCCACTGTGGCGTTGGGATCTTTTACGTCTGTGGTGACGAAGACGCGTACTGACGAGCCCTGCTTAGGCTCCACACCGAAGTCGACATACTTAATCTGACATCCCTTATACTTCTTTGTGACGCTCGGCGAGAAGTGTGCAGCAGCATGCACCTGGTGAGCATAGACATCGTCAGCGCTACGCTGCACCTGCATGGTCTGTCCCCACTGAGTCTTACACCATCCGAGGATGAAGTTGTTCTCCTTAGCCTGCTGCTGAGCCATCAGACCCGTAAGCGGAGCTGCGGCAAGCGCTGCGGCAAGAACGGTTTTTCTAAATGATTTCATTGTTGCTTTATGATTTTGATGTTAGAGTCACTTTACGTAAAGAGAGGGATGGCCAAACGTAAGCCATAAAGGAGCAATATCCCACTGACTGCATTTTGCCACCCCTCCTGAGAGTGATAATTTATATCTAATTACTTAACTACAACCTTCTTTCCACCCTGGATGTAGATGCCAGCCTTGAGCAGCTTGGTGCTGTTGCCGACATACTGTCCGTTGAGGTTATATACAGGAGCATTCTCGTTATTCTCCTCAGACACGTTGATGTCCTTGATGCTGACATTTTTGTCGAATGCCATGTAGAGCACCGGAACCTCCTGCCATGCCCAACAATTGGATTTATTATCATACGGAGTGTTCTCCGAGTAATCCATTGATCTGTATACCTTACCGCCGCTATTAAATACATGCCATAAGCAACCGAACATTGCAGGACGTGTACCTGAACGACGAGTTACGATGCAGAGTGACTGAGTGTTGTCATAATCAAACGGAGTGTCAAGATCGAACGACATAATGTTGTTTGTTCCTGGCAAGAAATAGCCGGTGCCGTCATAAACGAGAGTCATACCCTCAGTAGAGATTACACCGTCCTCGCACTCGCGCTCCTTGGTATTCTTCATATAGATCTGGATGCTCTGCTCCTCTGAAGTCTCAGTATAGCCGTTAGCGTCATACTCGAAGCCGATACGCGCCAGCTTAGCACCTGCCTTAGCATTGATTTCCTCAGGATAGTAAAGCATCAGCGCAATGTCTTCGCTGCCATAGCACTGGAACGGAGCGTGAGTATAAACATTTTCGCCTTCACCAGTTACAGTGTTTGTCCAAGGAATAGAGCCTGTTGCCTCACACTTTACAGACACTGTGTTGGTCTGGTTGTTGCCCAACTCCTGGTCGCCTTCCATCTCCACAGTAGCGAAGATATCGAATGTGCCTTCCAGTGTCGGAGTAAACATTGTTTCAACGTCTACAGTTTCGCCAGCTGCGATTTCCGGAACCACCTTGTTGCAGCCCACCTCTTTAATTTCTTCGCCCGTATTGAGCATTACACGTACCACGTAGCTGTTCTTCTCAATCTTGTTGCGGCCGATGTTAGCCACCTTGACAGTTGCCTTGTTCTCGTAATCAGTAACAGCATCCGAAGATGTTGTCAAAGAAACGGCTGTGATGTCGTTGTCGAAGATTTCTGAAACATTCACGCTGTGCAAGATGAATACGTCAGCATCTTCTGTCTGTACGTTGAGTCCGAAGTGGTAAACGCCGTCCTCAGTCGGAGTGAATGTTTCGGTGTAAGTGCGCTTGTTGTAGTTGGTCTCAGAGTACAAGAACTCGTGCTTGCCGATGGTCTCCACCACATTATCCTTAGAAGGCTCTGTAGCGATGGCAGCATAGTAGCTGAACTCCACCTTCGGATAACGGTCCTCAACGGTGTAAGTGAAGCGGTATGTCTTGCCCTTCTTCAGATTGAGCTTCGGAGAGAATGCCCAAGAGTTTGTCTCGCGAGAAGATGATGTCCAAAGAGAGTAGCCCTGATAATCCAGCGGACCAGTGTAAGAGAAGTTTGCTCCACTATTGCCTGCATCCACTACAGTCCAGCGGTTAGCCTCGTCCTCATCGAAGAGGTTGAACTTCTGCGGAGTGTTCCATCCGAGACCTGCGCGTACCTTCTCTGTGGTAGCCACGCCACCCTTACCACCTTCATTGGTGTAAGCCTGCACCTCATAGTAGTAGTTGTCATCACCAGTGACGGTGTTGTCTGTGATTGTGGTCTTGTCTGTATCAGCCACCTTAACATTGTCGGGCTGACGTGTTACGATATACTTGAGGTTAGCCTGGTTTACATAACCGTTGTTGGCACCGATGTTCGGGGCCTTCCACTCCACCTTGATGCTCTGGTCGCCAACCTTAGTGGCCTTAGCTTCCACCGGAGCAGCGGGAGCGTCATTGCCGCTGAAGCAACGTACGCTGTCAGGCATACCGATTTCGCCGGCAACACGGCAAGGAACTACATAGTATGTATTGATGCCGTTCAGAGGAGCAGCGTCTGTCCACTCCATCTTCTCGCCCTTCTTGCCAGCAGCAGGAAGAGTGGCGAGAAGCTCTGCATGGTCGGCAGCGAGAAGCTCGGCTGTGGTGTTGGCCTCATTGGCGCCAGCCTTCTTGCGATAGACGCGTACCTCTGCGAGGTCAGAAAGCTCTGTGCGGTTCCAAGCGAGTGTCGGGTTGGTCCATGACACAGTGTTCTTGCTTACAGAGTTGTCAGCAGGGACGGCTGCGATGGAAGTAACGCGGCCGGCTGCCTCGCGGCTGTCTGCTGTAAGATAAGGAATGTACATACCGTTGAGCATTGTGCCGGTGGCAACACCACCCATATACTCAAGCTCGCATGACTTCTTCATCTCTGTGGGAACACGGAAGAGATAAGCGTAAGCATTAGGCCAAGTTACGGCATACCAGTAGAGGTCGCCCGTAGAATAGTCGAATGCCATAGCGCCATAGGTGCCCTGGATAAGCGGACTCTTCTCCTTGAGGAGCTCCATAGAAGCCTCCGGCTCGAAGTCCTGATTGAACTTCACGAGCAACGTACCAGATGGTTTACCATCCTTACCTTCCTTTGCTCTTACGCCCCACATTGTGCCGTCATAATCGAAGGTAACGTTAAAGTAAACGTAATCGAGCTTCATTATCTCCTCGAAGGAGCCGTCCTCCTGCACGCTATACAGAACTGATGTTAACAAATTTTCGTCATCCACGCCCTGACCGAGCACGTACATCTGTTTGTCGGCGGGGTTGTATGCCATTTCATACTGATTCTGCCATTCGCCGTTTTTTGCAGCGTTGGTCCAGTCACGCCATATGCGTGTAGAGTCGGTCACCTCACCGCTCTTCACGTCGATGGTACCATAGAAGTCAGGATACTCTGTGAGAGTGTAGATACGTGTGAAGAGAGCGTGATACTTCTCACCGTCAAAAGCACCACAGCGCATACCCAGAATCTGCTGGTCGTCAGTGGGATGATAAACGTAAACCTTCTCCATTGAGTTGTAGGCGTCCTTCATCGGGAACTTCACCCATCCACGTTTCTTGCTGGGGTCGGCTGTCTGACCGGCATAAGCTACGACGCCCTTCGACTTGTCGTCGATGGAGCTTGTGGCATGCCACGGGGTTTCTGACTGTGCCGCTACCGGAGGAGCGACTGGAGCCTTGAACGCAGGAAACATGCGTGCATTCTGTGCGGACGCGGGAAGCGCTGTCATTGCCGCAAGCAGAAAAGCTGATGCGTAAAATCTTTTCATGCGATTATTAATATTTAGTTGTTAGTAATAATTATTCTTTACTTTACTATCTTCTTCACTACGGTGTTCTGTCCCTTGCTTGCCTTAACGATGTATGTGCCGTTGGGCAGCACGGACGTGCCGATGGCTGATGTGGCGCTTACGCTTACCACTGCAGCACCGTTGATGGTGAACACCTCAGCACGGTCGACCGGCTGTGAGAACACAATCTGCGAACCGTCGAAGCCAATCTGTACGTCGTAGTTGGTAAGGAGCGAGCCTATGCCTGACGTATTGTCGATGTAAGAGAAGAGCATGTACGGCATATAGTCCTGCGTGAAGATTTCGTCCTGCGGAGCATCTTCCTTACTTCCACGATAGTAAGCATAGCGGTTCTTGCCCGTGGTGTAAGAGAGATGCCAAACGGGATGGTCAGCAGAAGGCATCACGTCGTCCTCGATGTCGATGTTGACACGTACGTTGACGTTGCCGCCAGCGTAATGATATGGCTTGTCAAACTTAACGTAGAACTCCTTGTTGTCGCCGGCGCCCTGAATGGTGAGCTCGCCGTCGAACACCTTGGTCCATCCGTTCAACTCGAATACGCCCAGTATGCTTCCCTCCTTGCGGAGCAGATTGTCGAGCTGCGACTGCTTCATGAATATCTTTGCAGGGAATGTGTAGGCGCCGTCCGTCTTGCCGTTGAACGCAAACTGCAGGCCGGTGATGTCGATGTCCTTCTTCTGCATCTCCTTCTCGAGGAAGAGCGACTGCGACTCCCAATGCTTGTCGTTCATATAGAAGGCTCCGAGCCATCCCTCTGTCTCGTCCTTGTTGACGGTTATCCAGCGGTCGGCGTGTGCGGGAGCTATCTTTACGGTCAGCGTGGTCTGTGCTGTGTTGTCAGCAGGATAGGTGTCGCCGTCAAGCACCACGCGTGCCGTAACCTTCACTTCGCCCTCTGCAGCGGGAGTCCACTCCACGGGCACGTCCATTGTCTCGTCCTTGCCTACCGGCTTGCCGGCAGCCTCAGCCAGCACCTCGCCCGTCTCGGCATTAATGATCTGTGCCTTGTAAGCCGACACCGTCGCCTTGCCCTCGTTGCGCACGCTGACTGTGAATGTTTGGCTAACGCCGCAGTTGACGGTGGCCGAACCGGTAAAGTCAGTTACGCTGAGGTCCTTGTCGCTGTATTCTCTTACTGACACGTCCTTCAGGAAGATGCGTCCGTGCTTGTGCTCAGACATGGCGTGGAAGGCGATGTATCCCTCTCCGTTCTGCGGCTTAAAGACATCCTTGCCGTAGAGATAATATCCCGAAGCTGTATGGAACTCGCCGAGGTCCTTCAGCACTGTGGTCATGGCAGAAGGGGTCTGCTCCGTGCCGTAGCGCACGTCCATCTTCTCCTTCACCTCCTCCATGCTTTCTGTCACCCAGTTGGTGGAATAGTATGTATAGCGAAGCTGATATTCCTTGTTGCCGTCGAAGAGCAATGAGGGAGAGAAGAGCCAGTCGTCGGCGTCCTCTGTCTCGCTGCGGTCATAGAAAGCCACGTTCTCATACTGCTCGAACGCCCATGTATGGCCGTCGTTGTTGTTGTCCACCGGAGTCCATACACCGAAATCGTCCTTCGTGTTGAGCGCCGAGGTGAACGGTATGCCGTATGAAGGACCGAACGCCACAACATTTGACTGTGCCGAACCGCCCTTACCCTGCGCGTTCTTCGCGGTTACGATATATGAATAGCCGGCGTGCTCGAGAGCCTCGTCAGTTACGGAGCACTGCTTGAGCGACGTTGCCACGGTCTTGTTGTCTGGCATGCGCACCACGTCGTACGAAAGGGAAGCCTTGTCGAATGTGCCGCCGTTAAGACCTTCTGCGGGAGCCGTCCATGTAATGGTGGCGTTCTTTCCGCTTGCCTTCAGCGTGACGTTCTGCGGAGCTGCGGGCACATCATATCCCACAAATGTACGGCTCTCGCGATAGATGCCGTCGCCTGAAGCATTGGCAGGCACCACCTTATATATATATGAGCCGCTTGGCACGTTCTTGTCTGTCCATGTGGCAGCCTCTCCAGGCTTTGCGTCGGAGATGGTGGTTACGAGGGAAGAGTTGCGATAAACCTTCAATGACGTAATGGCAGAGAGCGTTCCGCCTCGATAGTCCTTTGAAGGGTTGGTCCATGTGAGGCGCACCTCGTTGGCACCCTCCGATGTGGGAGCGGCAGCGAGCGAGCCTACGTACGACGGAGCGTTGTCAGCCACATACTGATAAGGGATGGCCATACCGAGAATCTGCGGATTGCCCTTTATCAGCTTCTGCGAAATTATCTTACCCGTCTTGGTGTCAAGCTCCACGAGGTACGAGTTGTCGTCCACGGCCTGAGCCACCCACCAGAGACGATGCGTGGTCTTGTCGAACTCCATCGACTGCGAGTAGTTGCCTACCACCATGTCCAGATTCTCGTCGCCCACCTTCACAGCTGTGGGCTGCGAAGCCGTGGCTTCGTCTATCTTCATCAGGAATGAATTGCCGTATAATGAATAAGATACGCCGTAAAGCCATCCGTTGTCGGCGGCAAGCGTCATGAGCGCCGTGCCCTTGATGGTGCCGAGGGGCTTCAGAGCGTATGTCTTAGTGTCCACCTCATAGAGGTCGGTGGTCTTTGCGTTCGTGTCATAGTGCATCGCGAAGATGCGGTTGGTCTTCGGGTCGTACGTCATCTCATCGATGATGAGGTGCGATCCGTCGTCCTCATACTTCCACTTCATCTCATATTCGCCTGTCTTTGGGTCTACAAGGCAGATGCCCTCCGGCATGAACACGTTGGCGTAATAGGTGACGCGGTAAGCCACCATCTTGTCGCCCACCATCGTGCCAGCCGTGAACACTGACGACTCGCCGGCTATCATGCCGTACGACTTTGTCATCGTGTAAGAGTCAGGGGCGTTCGAGGCAAAGTGCATCACGCCGTAGTCGCGCAGACGCGTGTCGAAGCGCAGGTATCCGTAGATGTCAGCTTCGCCGTCAGCGATGTCGTAGACATAAGGTGCCTGCTCTGATGATGTGGTCTGTGCGGCAACGAATGTGCCGGCAAAAGGTGTAGCCATGGCAAGAGCCAAGGATAGTAGAATTTTGTTATACATATCTTCCGATTTGTTTTTTGTATTGGATATGATATTCGTGGAAATATAGATTATAATAATGTTAGTCTTGCTGTTTGCTTACAGCATTAATTTTGTGCAAAGATACATTTTTATATCGAATTATTATTTCAAAATGCAAGTTTTTTGTACATTTGCAATGTTTTCTATTACTTGTGGTGCTGTTTGCGCATACAATTCGCAAATAGGTTACACTTAGATACTGAACATACATTAATAATCATATTAACATAAACCATTCGTATATGAAACACTTTACTCACTGTATGGTTGTGGCAGGCATGATAGCCCTCGCCACACCGGTAGCCGCCCAGCAGATGGCTACCCAGCTTTTGCCCCGTACCACTGTTGTGTCTCAGGCAAAGGCAGCCGCCGCAGGCTCTTTTGTTAAAAACGCTGCACCGGCCCCCCAGAAAGCCATTAGCATCAATCCTTCTGACTATGGCGAGGTGGTGAGCATCATCAGTGAGGACTTCTCAAAGATGACCACCGGCAGTGAGGCTGAGCCTGACGAGGACACCGACATCAGCTACCAGAACGACGACAACGCATGGATAAACATGTCGGGCGACTATACGAAAGAGTTCGGATGGGGTTCACACGGCGCTTATCCCGCAGGCGGATGTCTCTACATCAACAGCGGCCAGGTCAACACTCCGCTTCTCGACCTCACCGGCAACGACGGCATCTTCTTCGTGAAGTTCCGCGCACGCACATTCGAGGAGGACGCAGAGTCTAACTACACCGTCATCGAGGGTGCCGAGACCAACGGCATGACAGCCACATGGCGCTTCCTCGAAAACTATAAGGTGGAGAAGATAGACAATACATGGCGCGAGTATGAATTTATGTTCCATGAGGGCGGTCCCACAACACTCATCAACATCTGCCCGCAGGACGCTGCCATCCTCATCGACGACATCGAGGTTTATCAGGTGAAGCAGTACGTCGGCACACCGGTTGGTCACAAACACCGCTTCTACACCGGCAAGACATTCAATCTCAGCTGGGACGCAGTGGACGGAGCCGACAGCTACCTACTTAATGTTTACACCGTGAAGGGCGACGGCGTTACGCCTAACGACTACATCGTGGAGAACAAGAAGGTGACGGGAACCGAATTTGTGGTTGACAACGCTGACTCGGGCGACACATATTATTATACTGTTCAGGGCATGAAGGGCGACAAGGTTTCTATGCCGAGCACACCGGTGAAGATTATGGACGTGGAGACTCCGACGCTTGCTGACGAATGCCCCACTAACGGCGACACATACACAGCCTCTTGGAACGAGGTGCCGACAGCCGAGCGCTACAACTACGTGGCTGCAGCAAAGAACGTGGCTAAGGAGGACGGCAAGATGACCGTCACACATCTCTGGATGCCGGGATCGACATACGGCGAGGGTTCGGAGATTCCAGTGGAATTCACTAAGGACGAACCAGACGACCATTCTGTAGACCGTGGCTATCCGCAGATGAACGGTCAGGCAGGATGGCGTGCCACACACTATGCTGTATATAAGGACGCACTCGTGCTCGACGCTTTCTGGATGACACAGGCTAAGGAAGACGACGGACTCATCTCTCCGGAGTTCGACCTCAGCAAGGACGGCGGCAAGATCAACATCGAAATGACAGCGGCTGCAGAGCCGTGTACATACTATGACGAGAATGGCACCGCTCAAACGGCATACACACGTTGCGCCGTGGCTCTTTTCTCTTACGACAAGAGTGTGGACGACTTCGTACAGACCGAGCTTGTATACGTGCAGGATCTCAGCAACGACTGGCAGACAAAGACTGTGGAGCTGACCAAGGGTACAGACCGCAGCATAATCGGATTCTACGGCACCTACACATGGACTAACCTCTACATCAAGGAGCTGAAGATCACGCAGAACTATAAGGCTGGCGAGTTCTTCTACGACCCGTTCTATTACGGCAACTTCCTTGAGGGCACATCTGTGGACGTGACTATTCCGTATCGTCTCAAGGGCGCAGACCTCTATCACCGCGCACAGTCTGTAAGAGTGAAGCAGGCAGCCCAGAGCGAATACGAGAGAACATCTTATCTCGAGAGCAAGATGTCTGACTATAAGCTCGTCATGGCAGAGGCTTGCCCCACCGGCATCAACAATGCTGACGTTAAGTTCAGCGGAGCAACTGTCCGCATGGAGGGCGACCGCCTCGTGGTCAACAATCCTGCCAAGGCTCCCGTTTACGTCTACACAGCAGCTGGCGCTGTAGTGGCAAGCGACATGAGTGGCGCCGAGACCGCAAGCTTCAGCGTTCCTGCCAATGCCACATACATCGTGAAGGTTGGCAAGCAGAGCGTAAAGGTTACATTATAATATAGGCTAAGCAGTATTAGCATAACATAAAGAAACAGATGTAAGGACCGTTGCCGTTAAGCATGGTTCTTACATCTGTTTCTTTTTATTTTCTACTAAGTTACTGTAATCTGATTATGTCTAACGAGTAAATATTATCTTCTTTCCGTTTTTAATATACACCTGTCCTTTTTGCGGATTCTTCACTTTTCTGCCATTCAAATCATAAATACGGCTCTTGGAATCAGTGTGCTCCGTGGTGACATTACGTATTGCTGTCGGGAAATCATCTGTCTCTATAAAATTAGTGAAATAATTCCATCCCCAAGCCTTACGGTATTTTTCAGCAGTACCCATCGGAACATAAACCGGAATGTCATTGGGAGTGCTTGAATTAGAATCAGAATTGTATTCACCAAACGGAGATTCCCCCGGATGATGAGTGCTTTCCTCACATACTGGAGGTTCTTCAGCCATACAATAGATGCATTTTAATTCTGGTATATCGCAAAAGCTCTCTTGCCCCAACTGTTTCAATGTAGCAGGAAAGACAATCTGTTCCACCGAGTCACAACCACAAAAGGCCTCCCATTCTATCGTTTCAAGTCCGTCTGGCAATTCTATTTTCTTTAATGATTCGCATCGGTCAAAGGCATTATGACCGATCGTTTTTACAGAGGATGGTATGTTTACCTCTTGTAATTCCCAACAAGTGCTTGCAAAACTGTCAGGTATCTTTTCCAATCCTTCTGGCAAATGTATCTTTTTCAAAGGATAATTCTGCTGAAAAGTGGTTGAACCGGATATAATCTGACATGAGTTCGGGATCCATACCTCCTTCAGACGGCAAGCATAAAAAGCTGCATCACCAATCTTTTCCAGCCCCTCCGGTAAAATGATAGACGAAATCCTTGACATGAAAAAACATCCGACACCGATTTCTTTGATGGTAGACGGCAACACTACTTGCCCTTTCAAGCTACTGCAATTTGAGAAAACCATTTGTCCAAACCTTTCAAAACCTTCAGGAAACACCAGAGGATCAGTCTTGAGACTTACACAATCCGAGAATGCGTAAGTTCCCAAATACTGTAAGGATGAGGGTATGTTTGTCTCTTCAAGATTGACGCAGTAGGCGAAAGCACCTTCTTCTATTCGTTTGACTCCATCTGGCAGGATGATTCTCCTTAGATGGATAGTGTTTATAAATTCCCCACTTGGGTCCAACTGTTCTTTTAGATGCCAAAAGGCATCTTCTGGAATAATGCCATTTTCTATCTCGGCATTTTCAAGATTTATGACTGAAAGTCTTCCGTTTAAGGAAGCATCCCAAAGCGTGTGAATATCAGCATCATTCACAGTTCCTCTGACCACCAAGGAGTCTACATTATAAATGTTGTCCCCCAAGACATCTGCCAAATCTCCTGCATGAGACGTTATATCCAAACTCTGAAAGTCATGGTTGTCATCAGTGGTTTTAGGGGCTTTAATTGAATAGCCATAAGTAGGACGATTAAATATCGCAGTTTGTTGCTTACCGATAAAAGTCGTATCAACCTTCTGACCATAAACAGAAGACAAGCAGCCAAGAACACTTAGTAAAAGTAACACATGTTTCATACCACTAAATGTTAAAAGTTAATATTATAGTTAATAAACACATTGAATCCCCTTGTGGATTTTTGGTTTCAAATATACACCAAATTATCGTATTTAACAATACAATAGCCACGAAAGTTTTTTTTGTGCAAACATTTTAACAGTTATTGCAAGCGTGTACGTTAACAACAAATCAAACCATATCAATCTCTTGTTTTGCTTTGCCTTAAATATTACCAGCAGCCTCAACCTGTCTACCGCCGACAATCTCAACGATAAATTGCAGTTTAATTGAGATTATAAATAAGCAAAATGTACAAACTGTAGGAGGCTATGGCGTCTCGCCATAGTCACGCACCCACGAACAGTTAATCAATAATAAGCTGATTGGCGTTTTGCTATGGTAGGCTGCGGGGCTACGGCGAGACGCCATAGCCTCCTATGTTTGTCTTGGCTGCTTGTGAATACAGTCTTAATTCGTCTCACCGCTAAATTCATGTTTGGCGGTTAGTTTGCCTGACAATATTTGCATTTCTGATGCTCAATACTATGAGTTGAGCGCACAACAAAATCTTTGGTGCGAAATTCTTGAGTTTTGAGCGTGCAG
>OLPC01002091.1_pt1 | contig 15600 bp, 22 predicted proteins | sample 1672341 | NCBI WGS metagenome assembly OLPC01 (sample SAMEA3136673, study PRJEB25190) | human gut metagenome | reverse complement strand
ATAGTTTTCTAGGTCTTCTTCTATATTTTTACCATTTCCAATTTTTTTCATAAATTTATTATATTTATTTTTTAATTTTATAATTTTTAAATTTTATAAATTTACACAATTTGAAATTTTTGCTCTTTTTCCCCCTGCTTCACTTTTTTAGCCATAACCCAGAAGAGATTACTAATCTTTTTTATAAGTCGTAAACAAATTACAAATAATTTGTTTACGACTTGTTAAATCGTTATAAAAAATTTTTTAATAACTTTCTATTTTCATTAAATATATTTATCATTTCATCTATATATTCTTTTTTTGTAATTGACTTTCTCCATTCGTATGGTAATGGTAAATGAATTTGTTTTGCAATCAAATTCATAAAAATTGATCTTGGAGCATCTAAAATGTTAGATGATGTATAATATTTTCCTTTTGGATTACAATATAACCAATAGTCTAATTTTTCATTAATTTTTATACTTTCAAATGATTCAATCGGTTTTAACTGTAACACCGTCAATAATTCGCTTTCAATTTCTTTATTAAAGTTAAATGGAATTAAATGCAAATGAGCATGTACTATACTTTGAGGATGTCTACCATTTTCTGTAGAACCATGTTCTAATAATATTGAATTAAAAGGTACTCAATATGAAAAAATTCAAATTTCCTTTATGATTCCTTGGAATAATAAAAGAAATAAAACATTCTTTTTTATTCTTGCTCTAACACCACATTCTATACCTGTTGTAAAAAAAGGAATAATGTCTATTAGTGAAGTACACAATATTCATGATTACGATAACTATTTAAAGATTTCTAGAGATGATCTTAATAAAATAAAATATAATAACGCATGGATATTGAATGATTCAAATTATGATGATTTATTTTTTAATAAAGAAGAAGAGTAAAAACGAGGCTGCTTGATTATTTGCTTTTAACATAGTTATATCAACCCTTTCAACTATATTAATTATATCATATTAAGTCATTTATACATAGAAAAAAATAGCGAATTAGAAAAAATATTTTCCAATTCACTATTTTTTTGTGCTACTTTTTCAGCAGCCTCGTAAAAACTACTCCTCTTTACTTTAAATTTTCAGGATTTAATATTTTTAAGCAATCTAATATGAAAATTCCATCTTTCATTATTAGAACATCATCAAAATAAACTTCACCACCACCAAATTCTTTTCTTAATATTTTTACTATATCCCAATGAATTGCTGACCTATTCCCATTATCGCTCTTTTCTAATGCCATTCCTGGTGTAAGATGGAAACTTCCATTTATTTTTTCGTCAAATAATGTATCACACATAGTATTATTTATATATGGATTTAGCCCAAATGCAAATTCTCCAATATATCTTGCTCCTTCATCTGTATCTAAAATTTTATTTAATTCTTCAGAATTTTTCTTAGCAGTTGCTTTTACTATTTTTCCATCTACAAAATCAAATCTTATATTTTCAAATACAATATCATTATATTTTGTTTTCGTATTATAAGTAATATAGCCATTAACACTATTTTTTACAGGACAAGTTGCAACTTCTCCATCTGGTATGTTAAATGTTCCATAATATTTTTCTGATGGAATTCCTTTTATACTAAATACAATATCTGTTTCAGGTGCTACAATATGAACTTTATCTGTTTTGTTCATTAAATCTTTTAAAGGTTCCATTGCGATTTTCATTTTGTTGTAATCAACATTACATACATTATAATAAAAATCCTTAAATTCATCTAATGTCATATTGCTTTTATTTGCTAAAAACTCATTTGGATATCTTAGAATGCACCATTTTGTATGCTTAACTCTTTGTTCTAAATGCACTAATGCCGTATAATATTTATTATACATTTCTAATTTCTCTTGTGATACACCTTCTAATGATTTGTCTGATGTTGGTGCACTTATTCCAATATATGCTTGCATTTTTTGCATTCTCTCATAATCTTTTTTTCCATATTCTATTATTTCTTCTTCGTTTGCATTTATTAAAAACTCTCTTAACTCATCATATTTTATTATATTCAAAGTTGCTTCTGCATTCATTTTTTTTGATTGTCTTATAATTTCTTTTGCAAGTTCTAAACCGTCTTCACCGATGGCTTCCACTAATAAATTGTCACCTTCATTTAAAGAAATAGAATTATTTATAATATTATATGCAAGTTCTTCATTTCTTATATTCATTATTTACTCTCCCATCTTTTGATAAATCGTTCAATTAAGAAAATTATATCACTTCTATTAAAATTTATGCAATATATTTATAAAAAAGATAATTATTTTTTAAAATTTTGATTTTATTGACTTTCTTACTTAATTTAGAGTATAATAAAGATAGAAAAAAGATTCCACAGTAATGTGGTTACTTCGGAAAATCGGATAACACTACATCGCTCGGCAAAGCAAATGTAGTGTTATTTTTTATTAAATTTTATTGCACTTACTTTTGAGACTATCGTAAAAAAAGCCGTATTTTCAAAGTTTTGTGCAATAAGAAATGGGAGCAAAATAATAGAACCCCTTTCAGAGTCCTACCTACAAGTTATTGCAATTACTAGCCTTTAGGCTTTTATACAGCTATTTATTAGCTATCGTTTTGACTAACATTATTTCTTTACACTCATTCAATTTAGATCTAAACTCCTTTTTTTATTTTAAGATACCTTACATCTATATATTGATTATTTTCTTTCAAAGGTAACACTTTTATAAAAAATAATACCATTTTTTAATTTTATAATGGCAAATTTAAGGACAGGTATATTTAAATATCTGTCCTGCAACTTACTATATTTCATTATGTTTATATAAATTTAACTAAACATCTATCTTATAATATTGTTAATGTCCTTGTCTTAAAAATGCAATTTCTGCTATTCCCAAAGCAAAAAAAGTTATAATGGACATAATAATTGAAATAATAATCGCTATTATTATTTTTATAATTAGTTTCATATTTTTATTATATTCTTTTTCAATACTAAAATATTTATTTATCTTTCTTGTCCAAGAGTTATGATTTTATTATCTTTTAAAATTTTTATAGCATTATCACTTATATCTAATCTATCAATATTTTGTTTAATTAATTTATCTTCCATTTTTTACTTCCTTTTTAATCTTTTATTGCTATCATATATTTATTTAATTCTACTTTTTTTCATTTTGATATTCCAATATTTCAAATGGATTCATTTTCTTTGGGATGAAATTGTTTATTTGTATTATAAGCTGGTATTGTTTCAAATTTAATTTCTTCTACCATATATTGCTTATTAGGCTCTACTGTTACTATGAAATCCTGCCTAAATCCTTTTTTTAATAATTTTGTTAATAATTCTTCTGGAGCAATTTATATAGACATTATAGCATAATTTTTAAATTTTGTATAAAAAAATTAAAATTAGTGTAAAATAAAAATCCAGTAATTATTAGTTTACTGGACTTTATTTTTGTTTTATATTCGAAAATAATTAATAATTTCCAAATATAATCTCTATATTCTTAAGTTCTTCTATTGTGTAACTCCTATCAAATCTCATTTCCAAAACAATTCTATTTTCATATCCTTCCATTTTAGTAACAACAGGTTCATAATCATAATAATAGGCATTATTAGTAATTTCTCTATCTCTAATTTGTAATTCATCATTATAGCGATTAATTTTAAGTGTATATTCTGTATTGGTAAGTTGAACACCTTTATTTAATGTAATTTCTATGCCAGTGTTATATACTTTGTAAGATTCTATGAATGCACACTCTTGGACATTTTCTATTACAGGTACATAGTTTTGTGTATCTTGGTCATAGACAAATAATAAATTGAATTTTTTTATTTCTTGCACATCATTAGAATTTACTTGAATTTTGTTTGTAAAACAGAAGCTATTACTATTTTTATCTGTACCATATTTATTAACATTTTCAACTATTTCAGTATTTTTAGTCCCTTTTAGTACAATATTTTCATTTTTTTCTTGATTTGAATTTTGCTCTAATGAATATTTTTTTATGTAAATTTTTATTTGCTTTTTTTCATCTTTTTCATAATGATATTTATAATATTCTGCTTTTAATGTATTTTTTAAATTTTCCATTTCTTCATCATTTTTATTAGTTGTTTCAATATTTATATTAGATTTTTCATCTTGATAATATATTGTCATCTCTTTTGACTTCTTGTCTGTCAAATCTAAAATCTGCGTAATATCATATTTATTTAAATAACCATTTTTTGCAAATTTTTGTGCATAATCTTCTAGATATGTTAAATTTACATTATCATCCTCATCTTCTTTTTCTAACAATTCATAAATAGAATGATTTGATAAATTAGTAATAATCATTTTTGCAGATATTATTAAAAATTCCATATTAATAGTATATATGTATATTAGCAATAATAGTGAAACTGCTATTTTTATTTTATTATATTTGCTTGAATTTATAACAGAAAATACTAATATTATCATTGGTATACAAATTACACCTAATATATATATCAATAATATAATTGAATTTTTCAAAATATAATTCACATTGCATTCTATATAAAATATTCCAACTGTTAAAAGAATAACAAGTAAAATCATTAATATTGGCGTTATTACTTTTTTCTTTTTGAACATTTTAAAAATTGTATAAATGTATTTATAAAGGATAAATATCCCCATACCTATAAGCAATAAAATTGCAAGTGCAACAGTAATCTTAAAATTAAATCTCTTAAGATAATTTAAAGAATTAATAATTATAAAGCTTATTATAGCAATAGAGAGTATTATTGCTATAATTTGCAATGGATTTTTTAAGATATCTTTTATTTTACTTTTAATCTCCAAATGCTGCACCTCCAATAATTTTTCCAGTTTTTTTATCTACATACACTTTTACACCATTTAATTCCATATCATCAACTCTTGTAAAAACATATGCATCTATTTTCTCTGAATATTGATTATCTCTTTCTGAAATTTTTCTAGTAAAGTAATACCCAATAATTTCTAGTAAAGAAATTATTGGGTATTACTTTTTCTTCAGTAATTACCTGTGTACTTTTATCATAAGCACCACAAATTCTTTTAGCTTCTTCAAAACCTTTTTCTGCAATTCCGAGTAGCTTCATCTTTTGAGATAGTAGTATTTGTGCTTTTATATTCATTTAAAAAACTATTAAAATCTATCATAAATATATTTTTGTCTAGCTTATCTACTTCCTCATCATAGCTTACTTTCATATTATCATATTCTACTTTACTTGATATTTCAGTTAAATCTGTATTATAAATGCAATCTGTGTTTACAATTTTGTCTACTATTAATAGGTGTGCATTATAACCATAATTTACATTTTCTAATTTGTCATATGTATATTTTATATTTCCAATATTTACTTTTACATCAATTTTAGGTACTAAAGACACTGTAAGAATTCCTATATTATTTTTAAATGTATCTTCTGTAATACTTTCATCAAATGCTAAATTGCAAATTGTTTTAAATTTTTCATAATCTGCAAAGTTATCTATTTTTACTTGATGGATTTTATAATTTATTTCTTTAAATAATTGTAAATATTTATATTCCATAGTATCCAATTTATTTCTTGATAACATTGTTTTATATTCTAAAGTATGTGGTGATAAGTCCTGTGTTAAATTTTCTAATAATTTTTTTATTTTTCTAACATTACTAATCTTCTCTGTGTAAACTTTTCCACCTTCATCTGCAAGTTTAATAACTGCTTGTTTATCATTATCTTCTAGCTGAATAATATAATTTTTACTTGCTGTTTTATAATCAAATTCTATACAAGTTGTGTTATGTATTTGTTCTATTTCATTATCTGATAATTTTGTTCCATCTTCTTTGTATGTTGTGATAGACTTTTGTAATAAATTCTTTGTTTTTTCATAGGAATCCTCGCCTTTTAGAAATTCAAAATATTCTCCATCTGAATTTCTATATACTATTCTATCTGGTTCGATAATTTTGTTTCCTATTATACCTTTTTTATTAGATATTTCTGTATTTTTATATGCTACTAAAAAGATACTACATAAAATTGCGATAGTAGCCATCACAAAACATATTATAATTACTTTTTTATTTTTCATTTTTACCCCCCTTGCTTATTATTTTATATCATTTTGCTCTTACTTGTAAATAATTTTGGGCTAAACTTCTATAATTTGGAACATATACACATATTGCAGGATATTTAAAGCCTTCTGCTACATCTAACCAACCTGATGGTACAACATTTAAATATTCATTTTTATCACATTTTAAAAAATAGTAAAAGGCACTAATTTTTTGAAAGTTAATACCTAACATAAAAGAAACATAAAAGAAATAATATTACATATAAAATTATATGCAAGTTTTTATTATCTTTCATCTGGTTGATTCCAAGTATTCTTTGTTATCGCTGATTGTTTGTTTTCCAAAATTTCAATTCTTCTATTTGTTGTTTCTACTAATTTTTGAATACTTTCTATACATGGATTTATTCCTAAAGTTTTTAAACTATTTTCAAAATTATTTGCTTTTATTTGTTTAAAGTATTCTTTTAAAGTTCTTATTGCCTTTTGTGGATTCTCTGTATATTGTTCCATATAATGTGGATAAATTAATAGAGCATTCATATATCTTGCTTTATAATCAACATTAGATCCTGAATTTGCTAATCTTTTTAAAACATAACTTAATTGTCTATTTGTTATTCCATATTTTTTCTGAATTTCAATAAAGTTTTTATGTGTTATATTCTCCTGTTGTTCCTTTATTTTTATTAATTCTAACTTTGCAAATGTTTCTACTGCATCATCATAATAATGAACAATTCTTCCCATTTCTCTATTTGTAGTGTCTTCTTTTGTAGCAATTCCTTTTTCTATTAAATATTGATTTAACATTGTTTCAAAGCAAGCTGGAGTTACTTCACCTAACATATTTCTAGTAGAATTGTTATTTTTTCCTATATCAAATGTATGAGATAATTCATGTACTAACAAATAAATATCTTCTATAGTTCCTTTGTAGGGCATATATACAGCTGATTTTCCATTTCTTGAAAATACACAAGGAATTTTAGTATGTACAGGCATACCATCACTTTTTGTTTTTGAAAAGTCCTCATTTCCATCCAACATATACATATTAAAACCAATATCACTATTTCCATCAATAATTTTTTTTGCCTTTTCATATAGTTCTTGATCTAATTCTTTAAAAAATTGTAAAGTCACTTCTTTAGTTTGTTTTTCTGAAATAGGTTTTGTAATTTCATTAATATGTCTGTCTTTTATTTTTAATTCAGTAGACATGATTTTAGAAATTCTGTATAATAAATTATAATCTGTACTTCTTTCTCTATTTTGCATGTTTTCATATATAAATTTATTCAAATTAGGTAATTCAAATTTGCTATGAGTATATTGTGAATCTCTATTTTTTCTCGTATTCAATACCTTTGGTGTTTTTTTTCTCATTTTCATTTCTCCCTTTTCTAAGGTAATATATGCATATAATTTTATATAATTTTACCATAAAATTATATAAAAAATAGTATTTTATCAATACTATTTTTCATGTTTTACAACAGTTGGAACATCTTTTTAACTAAATATTGAATTTGGATTATATAATTTCCTTTTCTCATATTCTTTTTTTTGCCAATTCAAGTTTAATATGCTATTTATAAGCTCTTTCTCTTTATCATTAGCAATATAATCTTTGTATAAATTTGTTAAAATACATTTTGTATTTTTGGAAATACTATTAAAATTATATTCATATTTATATGATCTATCCTTATACTTTTCATAAAATTCAATCTTTTGTTTTGGAATTTTATTGTATTCGTCAATCGGAATATACTTTAGAATTTCTAAAACTTCTGTATAGTTACGCGAATATTCATTGACCATATAAAAGTCCTCCTTATTTATTTTTTGTTTTATTTTTAGATAATTCCTCGACTGATTTTACTCTAGACGTGTCTTCAAATGTTAAACCAGATGTTAGTCCATCCTTTAAAAAGTGTTTTAAAGATATCTTATTCACATTATCACGCTGTTCTAAAGCTTTAATAATTCTGTCATATTTGATTTCAATTTCTTCTCTTGAGCCATGATATAAATCTTCTAAATTTTTACTACTACAATCCGTAGTTAATGGAGCATTAGTTTCTTTATTATATATTAAATAATCTATACCTTTAAATTTTTGTACTAAGTTTACCATGTAGTTATAAAAATTCGAGAATTTATCTAATACTTCTTTTTTTTCTACATTCCTTCCTGTTTCCTGTGCTCTTTCTCTAATATTATTTAAGGAAAGTTCTAAAGTTGGATTTAAAGCAATGATATATGGTGTTATTCCATTATCAATAGCCAATTGAACTTTTTCATCAAATGCAGGTGGAGTTATTGAGCCTTCATATACAATACTGTCATCTAATAATTCTTTATTTTCAAATAATGCTTGTGCAAAATATGATTTACCTGCTCCATAAGGGCCTAATATAAATATACTTCTTTTTATATTATTGTTATTTATTGTTCTAATATATAGTTCATTCGTAAGTACTGCAGCAGAGTTTGTTACTGACATATTATACTTTCTTCTATTTTCTAAACTTTCTGCATAAAACTTAAATGTCATCTTCATTAAATCAGAATTAATATATGCACCATTTCTACTTTCTGGCAATTTTAAATATCTATCTAATAATTCATCTGTTTGTGTTGTTGCTAAATTTATAGCATGTTGTTCCATTTTTCCAATGTCAATATCTTCTGGAAATCTTTGTCTTATTTGTTCTCTTTTTATATTTTGCAATTTTTACACCTCAAAAAAATATTTTATTAAAAATTAGAAAAATTTTTTATTCTATTTTCTAATTCTTTATCATTTGTTGCTTTTAATGTTGTTTCAATTCCTGATAAAAATATTTTTTTTAAATATTTTTCATCATTAGCGTCATGTATATTTTCTATAAATTTTAATTTATTTATTGTTTCTTCTCCTATCATTTCATTTGCTAAAATAATCAATTCATTCCATTTTTGGATTTGTCCTCTATAATGGGCATCTAATCCATATAATACTTTTAAGTTATAGTTACTTGCTAATTCCCAAAATTCTCGTCTGGGATAATTAACATTTACCAATTTTTTTCTTTGCTCGTCTAGTGGAAAATTATTTAAAATTCTATTTTCGTTATATGTTCGTTGAAAAATATTGTTTAAATTTATTTCTAACGGAATTTGGTATTTTTCAGCTAACTGACATATTCTAGTCGCTACTTCTTTTTCTATTTTACCAAAGTTCCTTTTTTTGCTTAAATATATATCGGGATGTGCAATTATATCAGGTATACCTAATTCTACTGCTTTTTCTATATATTCAGCATATCTTAACAAGTCTGCTTCTGAAAAATCACATTTTCCTAATATTTTAAGTTCTTTGTCATTACCATATACAAAATGTTGTCCTAAAATTAAAATATCTGTTTCATCTTTTAATTCTTGTATATTTTTTTCTTCACCAGGTAGGAATTCTACTTCATATCCTGATTTAATTATAATTTTATCTTTATATTTCTCTTTTAAATTTTGTATGCTCTGAAGGTATTCAATTCTTTGGTCATACAACATTCTTATTCTAGGTCTTTTATCTATTATATTTTTTTCAGGACAATGGTCTGTAAAAGCAACTTCTTCAAAGCCCATTTTTATGTAGTCTTTAATATAGTCTTCATCTAGCATATCTGCATCTGAATGCATACATCTATACGTATGTGAATGATAATTAAATTTTTGCATATATTAATATTTTCACTCCTTATTACATTATATTTCATTTTCCAAACACCAGTATTAATTATATTATATCACTTTCTTTCAAATTTTTACCTTGTTATTTAAATCTTCTTAAATAGTGATCCATTTTTTCTATAAATTCAGTATTATTTTTTGTTTGTGTCATTTGACTTATAACTTGTTCTGTTACATCTGCAACAGGCATACTATTCATCGCTTTTCTCAATGCAAATACTGTTTCTCTTTCTTTAGTAGTAAGTAATAAATCTTCTCTTCTTGTTCCTGATTTATTAATATCAATTGCTGGGAAAATTCTTTTTTCAGATAATTTTCTGTCTAAATGTACTTCCATGTTTCCTGTTCCTTTGAATTCTTCAAATATAACATCATCCATTCTACTGCCTGTATCAATTAATGCTGTTGCTAATATTGTTAAACTTCCTCCATATTCAATATTTCTTGCTGCTCCAAAAAATTTCTTAGGTTTATGTAATGCTGCAGGATCGATACCTCCTGATAATGTCCTTCCAGATGATGGAATCACTAAATTGTAAGCTCTAGTTAATCTTGTAATACTATCTAATAATATGACAACATCTTTTCCGTGTTCTATTAGTCTTTTAGCTCTTTCTAAAACCATCTCAGCTACTTTTACATGGTGTTCAGGTAACTCATCGAATGTAGAATGTATTACTTGTCCTTTTATAGATCTCTTCATATCTGTTACTTCTTCTGGTCTTTCATCTATTAATAATACTATTAATTCAACTTCTGGATTATTTTTGCTTATACTATTAGCAACTTTTTTTAATAATGTTGTTTTTCCAACTTTTGGAGGAGCTACAATCATACCTCTTTGTCCTTTTCCTATAGGACACATAAGATCTATTATTCTAGTTGCGTAATCGTTAGGTGTTGTTTCTAATTTTAGTTTTTCTGTTGGATATATTGGTGTTAGTTCATCAAATCTTTTTCTTTTCATCGCTTTTTCAGGATGTTCTCCATTTACTTCCCCTACAAAAATTAAAGATGGGAACTTTTCTCCTTCTCTATATCTAGAAATTCCTTTTATAATATCCCCTGTGTCTAGTCTAAATCTTCTTATTTGCACCATAGATATGTAGACATCTTTATCACTAGATAGATAGTTCTCCCCTCTTAAAAATCCATATCCATCAGGCAATATTTCTAAAATACCTTCTGCAATTTCGTCTCCTTGATTTGTCAATTTGTAATCTACAATTGGTTCACCGTTTTCATCATAGTGCTGTTTATTATTTTCTTTATCTTCTATTGTTTCAGAATTTTCTTCTGCAATCTCGCTTCTTGGTTCTTGTTGTAAAATTTGATGTAAAACTGTAATTAGCTCATCTTTTTTTAATTTTGATATATTTTTAATATTATTTTCTTTTGCTAGTGTTTTTAACTCTGCTAAATTTAATTCTTCTAAATCTTGCATAAATACCTCCTTTAATTGAGATTTATTAATTTTATATAAATTGGGGAAATTTTTAAGAATATAATAATGAATTCATTATAACACATTTTTTTCAAATTTTAAACAGATTTTACAAAAAAGGTAAAAAATAAGAGTGCAATAAAAGGAATGTATCATTTATATTACATTCCTTTATCTATATACACCTTTTCATTTGGATAATACATATCTAATTTTTCTCTTGCTGTTTGTTCAATAAATTCTAATGAATTTACATCTTCTTTTTTCTTAGCAAGTTCTTCTTTTTCTTGCTTTTCTTCTTCTATTTTTTGTGATATTTCTTGACTATTTTTACTATATTGGTTTAATGTGTTTTGTTGACTAATTAGTGTAAATATAGCATACAAACTTATTATAAATATTAATAATTTTATATATATTTTTTTGTTCTTTTTCATAAGTTAATCTCTCCAATTCTAATGTACAAATCCTTACGGATATCATATTTATATATTTCTACATAAACTTTTAAATTCCTTCCTATATTTTTAATTTTTTACATTATTTTTTATTGTTTTGTTCCTTTCTAATATTTTTGTTGTTTTTTTCCATAATTTTGTAGAACTTTTGGTTATATTTATAATAACAAAAGAAACAGGTTTAAAAAATAATTTCTTTATAATCTTATAAAAATATTTAATTGGAAGTAATAAAAATTCTATTATTTTTGATACTATTTTCTTTATAAAATTTATAATTTTAACATTTATTTTTATAATATACGAACTAAATAAAAGCATATATAAGAAAACGCCAAGTATAATTCCAAAAAATATAAAAAATCTGATTTCTCCATTATTAAAAACAAAGATAGAGTATAAAATAATAATTCCAGTTAAAATCCAAAACAAAGAATCTTCTATGTATGTAATTAAATCACTAGTTTTAAAAGTTTTCCTTAGTATTCTAAAGAAGTCAAAAAGTATTCCTATTATAATGCCATTTATTATAAAAATACAAAATAAATAAGCTTGATTCGTAACCATTATTGTCTCTCCTTATGTAATTAATTACTTAAAAATTTTACTAATTAAACTTCCCTTTGACTTTTCTAATGTTTTACTGTCACTATATGTTAAAGATGAAATATCTCCTTCTACAATCACCTCAGATGTATCAATACTTAACTTATTAATTCTAAGATTTTCTCCTTTGACTGTTAAAAGTCCTAATTCTGTTTCAACTATAACAACTTGATCATCAAAACTTAAAACATCTAATACTCCCGAAATACTTAATTTTCCTCTATTCTCCAAAATAAGATTTTGTATTACGCTTGTATTAATTGTTTTTCTCTCATCCATTGTCATCTGCCATACCTCCTTATTTAATTACCTTGCTAAATTATATATATTCAGAGTTTGTCTCTTTTAGAACAATAATATGATAATTTGTTATTAGAACAAAAATTTATTTTTAATATTAAAAGGATATAGATTTTCCCTATATCCTTTTGTTATTATTTAAAAATAATAGAATGAAATTTATCTACAATTTTATCTTCTATTATATCTTTAAATGTAATACTTATTTTAGACTCTGAAATTTCAAAATTAAGTATTTCCAACTTTTCTTCTTCAATTAACTTAAGTATGTCATGAATAGAATTGAAATTACGAATAATTCCGTTTCCGACAATTGATATTCTAGAAATATCTTTTTTTATAATACTTTTTATGGTATTTTCCTCAATAATATCTGAAATAACTGTTCCTGGTTTATGATTAAATGTTGATTTTGTTATAATTGGAATTTTAAATTTATCGCCTATTTCAACACATCTATTATGAAGCACTTTTGCACCTTCACTTGATATTTCCATCATTTCATTATAAGATAATGCAGATAATTTCTTTGCATCTTTTACTTTTTTAGGGTCTGTAGTATATACTCCATCTACATCTGAAAATATATAACAATTTTTCGCCTTTAATGCTGCTGCAAGAGCAAGTGCCGTGGTATCAGATCCACCTCTTCCTAAAGTCGTAATATCCATTTTTTCATTCATTCCCTGGAATCCTGCTATTATTACAATTTTTTCTTGCTGTAACTCATTTTTAATTCTCGATATATCAATTTGTTCTATGATAGCATCTTGGTTAGTATTATTAGTATAAATTCCTGCTTGCCAACCAGTTAATGAAATTGCTTTATATCCCCTCGATTTCAATAATATCGCTAATTTTGCTATTGAAATTTGTTCTCCACTGCTTAGTAAAGAATCCATCTCTCTTTTATCTATTATATGTGATAATTGCTTTGCTTCATAAATTAATTTATCTGTTGTTTTTCCTTGTGCAGATAAAACTACTACTATTTGATGTCCTTTATCATACAAATCTGTAATTTTGTTTGCTACTAATTTTAATTTTTCATTGTCAGAAAGAGAACTACCTCCAAATTTTAAAACTATAGTGTCCATTAGGATCACCTCTTTAAAAAATATATAGAGCTGATTTAAATAAAAACCTGCTCTATATATTATATTCATCTTAAATTTATTATGTTAAAATTTTATATTTTCATTTTCAAATAACTTTCCATAAAGCCATCAATATCTCCATCCATAACTGCCTGTACATTACCAACTTCATAATTAGTTCTATGATCTTTTACCATTGTATATGGGCAAAAAACATAAGAGCGAATTTGACTTCCCCATGCAATATCCATCTGTACACCTTTTAAATCCTCTATTTTGTCTTTTTGTTCTTTTTCTTTTAAATCTATTAGTTTTGACTTTAACATCTTCATTGCAGTCTCTCTATTTTGAATTTGAGACCTTTCAGATTGACAAGCTACAACTATATTTGTTGGAATATGTGTAATTCTAACTGCAGAAGATGTCTTGTTTATATGCTGTCCTCCTGCTCCGAGAAGCTCTATAAGTATCAATCCTTAAATCATCTGGGTTTATTTCAATTTCTATGTCATCTGTTATTTCTGGTAGCACTTCTATAGATGCAAAAGAAGTATGTCTTCTTCCTCCACTGTCAAAAGGCGAAATTCTAACTAAACGATGTACTCCCATTTCACATTTCATATATCCATATGCATTTTCACCAATAATTTCAAATGTCACACTTTTTATTCCAGCTTCTTCACCTTCCAAATAATCTAATTCTTTTACAGTATATCCAGTTTTATTAGCCCATCTTGTATACATTCTATATAGCATTTCTGCCCAATCTTGTGATTCAGTTCCTCCTGCACCTGGATGAATTGTTATTATTGCATTATTTTGATCATATTTTCCTGATAAAAAAGTACTAATCTCAAACTTTTCTACTTCTTTTTGTAATTTATTACTATTTTTTAATATATCAATTGCTATTTCTTCGTCTGGCTCTAATTGTACTAATTCTGACAACTCTTGCAAATTAATAATTTCATTTTTTATTTTTTTATATTCAACTGTTTTGTTCTTTATGTTTTTAATTTGAGTTAATATCTTACTAGAATTTTTGCTATCATTCCAAAAATTTTCTTCCATAGTCTGCTTTTCTAATATTTGTAATTGTTCTTCTAACTTAGCTATGTCAAAGAGATTCACCCAATTCTTGTATTTTTTGTTTTAGGTTCTTAAGTAAATTATTATTTTCTTCTAATTCTAACATTTTATCACTTCCTTATTTATTTTAGTTATTAATATCACTTGTATTTTTATATGTTTTCATAGTATTATTTTACAGATAATCTAAGATTAAGTCAATTGTTTTCATTAAAAAAGCGAATGCTTCTATAATACAATTTTGTTCCTGTCTTTTAGTATCAAACTTCTTCTACAATTAGCTCTGCAAAAATGTTTTTTGTTCGGCTTTCTCCATGATTAACTAAAACTAATTTCAAATTCTTAAATTGGTTTAAAAATTCAATCATTTCGTCCGCCTTTGCATGTGCAGAATATTTTGTTGTATTTTTCATACATTGTTCCACAAAAGAAAACTCCAATAGCTTCTCCTAAGAATCTCTCAATATATCTTATATTTGTAAAAGACAATTGTTTTTCTTTTTCTACCGAATTTATATATGGGCCATCACAAACCTCCTCATATGCTGCTCCAATTAATATTGGCCAAGTAATAGCTATAAAGGTTATAATCATATACAAATGTCCCTATGCTTAATACGTTACTTATATCTGTTGCAGAAAATCCATTATCTTGAATCCAATAATTGTCTAAAATTTCCCTATAGTCCAACAGAACTACTAAATAAAGCTAACATTATTAATATTTTGCTCTCCATTTTTATTCT
>OLPC01002084.1_pt1 | contig 15634 bp, 13 predicted proteins | sample 1672341 | NCBI WGS metagenome assembly OLPC01 (sample SAMEA3136673, study PRJEB25190) | human gut metagenome | reverse complement strand
GCATGTGCTTCGCTTCTTGGACGCGGGGAACAAGGTGAAGATCACCATCATGTTCCGCGGTCGCGAAATGGCTCACCCCGAACAGGGTCTTTCCATTCTCGAGCGTTTGGCTGACGACCTCAAAGACGTAGCAGTCGTCGAGAATCAGCCCAAGATGGAAGGGCGCAACATGCACATGCTCATTGCTCCTTTGCCCGGCGCGGCGAAGAAGAAAAAAGAGACCAACAAGAAAGCAGAAGGAAAGGACGAATAATGCCTAAGATGAAAACCCACCGCGGTACCGCCAAGCGTTTCCGCGTCACCGGTTCCGGCAAGATCATGCGTGCGAAGGCTTTCAAGAGCCACATCCTCACCAAGAAGAGCCAGAAGCGCAAGCGCAACTTCCGCAACGAGACCGAGCTCTCTAAGGCAGACGCCAAGGTCGTCGGCCGCAATCTCGGCATCCGCTAGTTCGTTTTCAGTTCTTTAAGGAGATAATACTATGGCACGCATCAAGCGTTCTATCCACGCCCGCAAAAAGCGCCGCACCGTTCTCAGCCGTGCAAAGGGTTACTACGGCGCGAAGTCTCGTTCTTACCGTGCAGCGAAGCAGCAGGTCCAGCATTCGCTCCAGTACATGTACCGCGACCGCCGCAACAAGAAGCGCAATATTCGTCGCCTTTGGATTACCCGCATCAACGCTGCTGCCCGCATCAACGGCCTGTCCTACTCTGTGTTCATGAACGGCCTCAAGAAGGCCGGCGTCGAGCTCGACCGCAAGGTGCTCGCCGACATGGCTGTGAACGACCCTGCCGCTTTCACCGCTGTGGTCGAGGTTGCCAAGAAGGCTCTGTAAGTCCAGCTTACGCATCATATCGCAATCACTGAGAAGCCGAGGAATTCCTCGGCTTCTTTGTTTTTGGGGAAGGGGGTTGCTGGCGGCTGGCTGAATTTTCTCAAAACTATTGACGGTGCCGTGCTTTTCGCGGGACCGAGCCCCTGCCTCGCAAGGCCTCGCCTTCTTCCCATCGCTCCAAAAAAAGAAAAAGCCCGCCAAATGGCGAGCTCTCTGTGCGATTTAGTTCTTCGCTTCTTTACGCGTTCGCTGTGAAGAAGTTCGCTTCCAGCTTCGCGAACGCATCGTCGACTTCTGCTTCTTCCTCGTCGTTGTTGAAGGCAAGGGTGTGGCACAGCTCGTCGGCGCCGATGAGCGTGTGGTTGATGTAAGCTTCGAGCACTTCGCGCGCCGAACCTTCGACACCAGCGACGACTTCGATGCCGGCGTGGCAGAGCATATTTGCGAAGTCATAGTCGATCCCGCCAGTGATAATGGTGCTGACGCCCAGGTCAATGAACATCTGCGCGGTGTCCTCGGCGGAAAGCCCAGGGTTTGGCAGGTTGCGGCAGTCAGCGATAATCCCTCGTTCGACGGTGTAGCACATGAAGCTCGCGCAATGCACGGCATGGGGCGATACGCCTAAACCCTCGCATGCTACGATAATTTTCATTTATCACATTCCTTCTCTAATCTTCTCGTTATATCCAAGATAGCGTGCGGGGAACGTGATTTGAATAGTGCGCCCGCCAGCGGAATTATAGACGCCACGAGTGACATTTAGCGCGCATGCAGCGCGCGAAACGACCATGGTTCCATCATGATTCAATCGTTTGCATCCTACCATCTGGCTGAATTTGTCGCGGTTCATCCTCCCTAGGTGAGGAATCTTTGCAGCGGAGAGGCCTGCTGGAAGGGGAATCGCGGCGGAAGCGGGCAGGCGTCGCGAGCGCCAGCCGACGGACGCAGCGGATGCTCGGCTGCGAGCGCAGCGGGTGCCACTTGGGAGCGCAATGAATGCCTCCTGCGGGATTGAGCGAATGCAAGTCAGCCCCTCGCGCGTGATGATCTCGGGGCTTCCGTGGCGATCCTACTGCGTTGCCAAGGCACCGTTTGACCCCTTCGCGCGCCGCTACTTGTTCTCGATGCTTCCGATGTTTTTGAGTTCGATGCGGATAAGCCCGTTTGACGTGCTGGTGAACTCAATGAACTCGGGATTCTGCGCGTACTCCGCTGGGAAGGTGATCTCGATGCCGGTGTCTGTGCGGATCTTGTGGTTGCGCGTGACGCGCTTGGCGACCGCGCGCTCGACGGGAGCGTGCTCGGGAAGGTTTTCCTTCTGTGCCGCTTCGACGAAGCTGCGGCGCGGCCCCTCGTCCTCGAACACCTCTTCGACGAACTCATCGAAGGGCACCTCATCGGAGTCTTCGGCGTTCTCGGCGACGTACGCCTTCGCCTTCGCCGTGGCGATCGCCGCGTTGGCGCCGTACTCGTTGGCAACCTCCTCGACCAGGCGCATCGTCGTGTCGATGAGCTCCTTGCTCGACGCCTCCATCGTGCACTGAAGCAGGCCCTGCGGGATGAGGTAGCGCTCCTCGCCGGCAATCTCGCGTGCCTTGTCGACGAACTGCACCGACATGGTGCGCACGTCTACCAGGGCAAACGAGGAGATCTTCTGTGAAGGGCTTGGCAGGATAGCGTGGTGGCGCTCGATGCGGTTCACCGACGCGCCGTCTTCGGCCTTGCCCACCTCGTGCATGAACGCCGGTTTGCTTTCAAGAAGCAGCAACCCGAAGTAGCGGGTGCTTCTTCCGGCGAATGCCGCATCGAGTTCGGCCTGGACAGCTGTGGCTTCTTCTTCGGAGAGTTCCGCGATGTCTTCCGTGGTGAGCTTCGGGGCGCGCGGCGAGTCCTCGAAATCAACGACGAGCAGGTCGCATGAGGCCTGCTCCGCGCGGCCAAGTTCGCTTCCTAGGAACTCGGCGATCATGAGCGAGAGATCGGTGAAGTTGCTTTGCCCGTTCAAGTAATCGGAAAGCTCGTTTTTGAAACCGCTTTCGGCCTCGAACTCGCCGCGCTTGTTGTCGATGTTGCCGAGCGCATGCTTCGCGACGCGCTGCACGTAGGATTTTACGTTCTTGTCCGAAAGGTCCAGCTCTTCCTGTGAAAACACGTTTACGCATGAGACGAAATCGAAAACGTGCAAAATGGCGTGGTTGATCTTGAACATGGAATCGGGCTCCCTCTCGTGACGAATAGCGGGAACACACATTACCCCATGAAGTGCGCGCGGGCAAACGCTCGTCGGCAGCGTGCGGTAGAGGGGCAGGCATTTGAGATGCGCGCGAAATGGCGGACGCAAGTCAGTCTCGGTGCGATGGAGAGGTCGGTCGTTTGGGAGCGCTCGCGAAATGGCGGGCGCAAGTCATCCGCGGCGCGATGAAGGATCCGAGGTTTGGATTTTTAGGGCGTGCGCAAAATTGACGATAAGTTGCGCAGTGTCCACTGCCAATTCAGAAGCTCGGATGCAGCAGGGTTGCGGCCCCACAAAACGACGGGGTCGGCGCGCTTCCAGTCCGATTTATCGGAGCAGAAGCCGCCGTAGGTGCACGGCTCGAGCCACATGTCGGAGCTGTAGCAGATGGTGCCGTTGCCGCCAGTGTTCGGCGTGCCGAACAGGTTGGTGAACTTGTAGTGCAGGTTGGACTGCGTGCGATACGTTCCCTCGAGGAAGCACAAGGTCTCGGCTCCGTACTTGTCGCGGAGATCGGCAAGTCGCTCGGCCATTTCGTCGAAGGCCTGGTCCCAGGTGATCTCTTCCCACTGGCCGCTTCTGCGCTCGCCGACGCGCTTGAGGGGTCTCTTTAAGCGGTTGGGGTTGTACTCGAAATCCTTCCAGCGGTCATGCTCGAGTCGGGAGCACACGTATCCCTCGTTGTGCGGGTTGTCCGGATCTCCCTCGATCTTCACGACTCGGCCGTTTTCCTTCGTGCAGAGAACTCCGCAATTCAGATGGCACAGAAAACACGATGCTCTCTTGACTTCCCTCGCGACCTCAGCCATGTCTTTCTCCTCTCGTCTTCGCGGCGCCGTCTTGGCTACCGATGTTTCGCCGCATCCATCCTGTTCATTCCCTATTTCGGGCATGCTGGGCGCATCGTGTGCGGAGCGATTGCCGTGGGGGCGTTCGCCTACGCGACGCTCATGGAATGGACCGATCTTGTGGTGTCGAACGCCGAGTTCCAGCTCTACCCGGTGAAACGCTACGCGATGGGGCGCCTTGCGCAGTGGACCGGCTTCGCACTCGGCGTCGTCGTCGCGTTCTTCGCGTTCCGCGCGGGCGACGTGGCGATCGAGGGCCTCGGTGAGCTGTCCTGCGTGATCGCGATCATCGTCGTCGCAGCTTTCTCGCTCTACGGCGCCGACGATTCCGAAACCGAGGACGCCCTGTTGTCCCTCATGACGGCGAGCGCCGAATGCCCGCCCTCGATCGACCCGCCGAAGAACGCGTCGCCCTTCCGCGACCGCTGCCGCGCCATTGCCGAGCAGTACGATCTCTCGCCGCGCGACACCCGCGAGACGCGCAGAGGCGTTGGAGAAGACGCGGCCCTGGTCGATTCCGTGCTACACTGATTCGCCGAGAACACCGCGACTCGGGAGGGTCTTCCATGTCTAAAACCGTGGCCGTCATCGACGGCAATTCGCTCATGCACCGCGCCTACCACGCCGTTCCGCCCACGATGAACGCGCCCGACGGCACGCCGACCAACGCGTGCTTCGGCTTCGTCGCTATGCTGCTGAAGTTCGTGGAGATGGCGCATCCGGACGCCATCGTGTGCGCCTTCGATGCGGGGCGCCCGAAGTGGCGCATGGAGGCGATTGAACAGTACAAGGCGCAGCGCCCTCCGATGGACGACGCGCTTAAAGTGCAGTTTCCCCTGATGGAAGGCCTGCTCGAAGCAATGAGCATCCCGGTTGTGCGCGTGGCTGGCTGGGAAGGCGACGACATCTTGGGCACCGTGTCCGCGCGCGACGAGGCGCTCGGGTACCGCACGCTGCTCGTGTCCGGTGATAAGGACGTCTATCAGCTCGTGAGCGAGCTCACCCACGTCGTCACGACCAAGAAGGGCATCACCGACGTCGCGATCTACGGCCCCGACGAGGTCTTCGAGCGCTATGGCGTCACGCCCGCCCAGTTCCCCGATTTCCTCGGGCTTAAGGGCGACGCGTCCGACAACATCCCCGGCGTGCCCGGCGTGGGCGACAAGACGGCCGCGAAGCTGCTTTCCGCCTACGGCAACCTCGAGGGCATCTATGAGCACACCGGCGAGCTCAAAGGCAAGCAGAAGGAGAAGATCGAGACCAACCGCGACCAGGCGTTCGCGAGTCGGAAGGTGGCGACCATCTCACGCGATGTCGATTTCGAGCTCGACTTGGAGGACGCGGCGTTCCCCTCGTTCGACGCCGCGCGCGTGACGGCTGCCTTCAAGAGCGTCCGCTTCAATGCGCATCTGACCCACGTGCTGAACCTCGTGGGGGAGAAGGCGCCTGCCGAGCGCGCCGCGCTTTCGTGGGAGCCCGTTCTGCACGGTGCCGACGCGCATGCCGCCGTTAAGGGCGCGATTGCGGAAGGGGAACGCGTGGGCATCGCGTTTATCGAGCCCGAGCAGGCGTCGCTGTTCGACACGGGCGCGTTCGCGGCGTTTTCCACCTCGAAGGGCGCGGCTTCCTTCGAAGGTGACGAGGCGCTTTCGGTGCTTGCCCAGGTCGTGATGCAGGGGCGCTTCGCCGCGCTCGACGCGAAGGAGATGCTGCACCGGGTGTATCCCGCGGACACGGCGCAGGAGGCTCGCATCACCGACGAGGAGCTGTTTGCGGCGGAGATCTTCGACGTGGGGCTTGCGGGCTACGTGATGAACTCGTCCGTTTCCGACTACACGCTCGAATCGCTCGCCGACGAGTACTTAGGCGGGGCCCTTCCCGAGGTGAAGACCGACGAGGAGCGCGCCTGCGTGCTCGCCGCGGCGGCGCGCGCTCTCGAGGAGCCGCTTTCCCGCGCGCTCGAAGACGACGGGTCGATGCGCACATACGCCGAGATCGACCTGCCGCTTGTCCCTGTGCTCACCGCGATGGAGCGCACGGGCGCCGCGATCGACGTCGCGCACCTCGACGAGATCGGCGAGCGCACGCAGGGCGACGTCGATGCCTTACGCGCGCGGATCATCGAGCTAGCCGGCGAAGAGTTCAACGTCGACTCGCCCAAACAGCTCGGTCATATCCTGTTCGAGGTCTTGGGCCTGCCGCCGAAGAAGAAGACGCAGCGCGGATATTCCACCGACGCGAAGGTGCTCAAGGAGCTCGCCGAGGTTCACGAGCTGCCTGCGCTCGTCCTGCGCTACCGCGAGCTCGCCAAGATAAAGTCGACCTACATCGACGCGCTGCCCCGCATGCGCGCAACCGACGGGCGCGTCCATTCCTCGTTCAACGAGACGGTGACGACGACGGGGCGTTTGTCCTCGTCAGACCCGAATTTGCAGAACATCCCCGTGCGCACCGAATTTGGCCGCCACATTCGCGAGTGCTTTGTGCCGCTCGACGAGGACTCGTTGTTTCTCTCGGCTGACTACTCGCAGATCGAGCTTCGTCTGCTCGCGCACCTATCGGGTGACGAGCACCTGGTCGCGGCTTTCAACAGCGGCGCCGATTTCCACGCATCGACGGCGAGCCGCGTGTTCGGCATCCCTGTGGAGGAAGTGACGCCCGAGCTTCGCTCCCGCGCGAAGGCGGTGAACTTCGGCATCGTCTACGGGCAGCAGGCGTTCGGGCTCTCGCAGAGCCTTGGCGTACCGTTCGGCGAGGCAAAGGACATGATCGACCGTTACTTCGAGGCCTATCCCGGCGTGCGCGCGTACCTGGACGCCACGGTCGAGAAGGCGCGCGAGCGCGGGTACGCAGAGACGATGTTCGGCCGCAAGCGCCACATTCCCGAGCTCCATGCGGGCAACGCGAACCTGCGCGGGTTTGGGGAGCGCACGGCGATGAACCATCCCATGCAAGGGTCGGCCGCCGATATTATCAAGCTCGCGATGATCGAGGTGTCGCGCAGGTTGCGGGAAGAGGGCTTCGCCGCGAAGCTGCTCATCCAGGTGCACGACGAGCTGGACTTCAGCGTGCCCCGAAGCGAGATCGAGGCGCTCTCGGTCATGGTGCGTGAGGTGATGGAAGGCGCCGTCGAGCTTAAGGTTCCCCTCATCGCCGACGTTTCGAACGCTCCCACCTGGGCAGAAGCGCACTAGGGAGCCGGGGGAGGGCGTGCGCACGTCGCGCCAAGCCGCCCGCGTCTGCGCGCTCCTTCCCGTTGGGGTTTGCAGGTCGCTTTGCTCGGTTTTTTTCCGCTTGTCCGGAGGTTTTCTGCATTCAGGATGCTTCTGCCCAGCTTCTCTCGCGCCGATTTGCCTTTCTTGCGGATCGATTCGGGTGAGCCTGTACAAAAATGACGATAAGTTGTGAAGGAACTGTGCCTCATTCCGCATATAACGCAAAAACGTGGAATAACTCGTCTGCGTTTCACCTTGCCTGCGATACTACCGGTACAGGCAGGGCGATATATTGGCAACCATTACCATTTCTTCACAACTTATCGTCAATCTTGTACAGAGGTGAGGCCGCGCTCGGAGTGCTTACTGCTCCGTTTGGGGAAAAATCCCCAAATTCGGCAAGCCTTTCTCTATTGCTCCACGCGTATGCTCAGCGAGATATGATTCGTTAAGTCTCGATTTGCTGTATGTGAGAAAAGTACCGCGCGTTTTCTCGATAAGCTCGTGTGTGAAGAATTGCTCCCAGCTGAAGAAGTCGGCACTTTCGATATAAGAGGCTGGACTCCGAAGCATCTCCTGCGTTCGTTTGTCGGGAAATAGGCCCGATTTCAGGACAAGCCACTCAAATGATTCGGGCAGGAAGAGCTTAATGCGCTTGAATCGTTGAAGCGATACAAGGAACTCCATTTCGGGTCCGAATGCTGCTCCGTCGGCGATTACAAGGATATCCCGTTCTTTCCTATTAAGCGCAATATCGTAGATGTTCGACTTCCCGCCTGCGCTTATGCAGGGTATGCCGCTATTTTTGCAAAGTACGGCAAAGAATTCGTAGCCAGAGTTACTGTCTTCGACGATGACAACTTGCGGCTTTGCGCCGTCGAACTCGCTTTTCCCGTAAATGCGGTATGTGGAGGCATAGGTTCGTGAATAGACGGGGTACTTCGTTGTTGAGCGGTTGGTGTTCTTAAGGCCGTAAATCTCGTCGACGCTGTAGGGGAGTTGTGGAAGCGATTCTCGCGCGACCAACACGTAATAGTTGCTGCTACGGCGTGCCGCGTGCGCGAATTCGTGTGATTTCATGAAGCTGCTGTCCTCGTCGATGAACACGATGCTGTTCTCGATGAACGAAAGATCACGCAGCCAGTTGCGCCCTGCGAGTATTTTGCAGGGAACATCGCAATTAATGACCACGCCGCTGTTTGCTCCAAGCTCGTCATAGGCGGCAATGAGCTCGAGAAGAGTTGTCTTCCCGGTTGCGCTCTTGCCTTGAAGAATGGTGAGGTTCCTTGAAACGGTGAGCTTGATCTGCACTTTGTTGTTGCGGACTACAACATCGTGGACTCCTCTCATTTTGCGGACTCCCTCAGGCATTTGGCTGCAACGAGAACAAGCTCGTCCATCGAATGGACAACTTCGTCGGTGTTGGCGACATGGATGGTGAACCGCCTTTCACCGAAGTTCATGAGGTGATAAAGATTGACAGTGACATCTTGGGCCTTGCCGATGGCCAGAATCCACCGTGCGCAATTATCTCCGCAATTGGAGGCGTTGTAGATGTTCTCTGGCATGAAATGCATGAGAAGCAAAGTCTTTGTGCCGCTTGAGAGTTTTTCGGGCGGGATGACGCCGAGGACCTTCGTTTCGATGGCATTGGGACCCAAGACGACGCCGCGATCGACGGCCTTGATGATCTTTTGGGCGAAAGGGTCTTCGAGCCACTCGGCCGAGTAAACGTTGTTGAAAAAGACAGACGTATTGTAGATAACGCCGTCCATGTCTCCATAGTGAATTGTAAGCAAGGCAAAACCTTTCTTCGTTGGAGCAAAGTATATATCAGGAAGACGAGCGGGATGGTCGCGGGCTATCGGAATCGGTCGATTGCGGATTCGCGGCATAATGGGCCGAGCTCGAGGCGCAGAAGGCGGAGTTTGCCAAGCAGCAGGAAGAGGCGAAGAAGGCGGCCGAGAAGGAAGTCGAGCGTCAGCAAAAGGCCGCGGAAAAGGAAGCGGAGCGCCAGGGAAGGGTGGCTGAACGGGAAGCGGAACGCCAGGCAAGGGTGGCAGAGCACGAGGCTGAGCGCCAGGCGAAGGCCGCCGAGCGGGAGCGCCGGAAGCAGAAAGACGCCGTGGCCCGCGTCGCCACGAGCATCTTGGGATCCGCCGGCCGTACCGCCGACAACCAGATTGTCCGCGGACTCTTCGGCACGCGCCGCTAGTTGTTGGCGCCGCGAGCACCGAGCAGGGCATAGTCCAGAACATCAAGCAGTTCATCATGACGTTCGGTAGGGGCTTCTCGTTCGTGGGCAATCAGTACCACCTCGACGCCTTTGGCGTGGACCAATATGTTGACCTGCTGTTCTTCAATCGCGATCTCAACTGCTTGGTGGCCGTCGAGCTCAAGCGAGGGCCGTTCAAGACTGCCTACCTAGGCCAGCTGTCCGGATACTTGCGAGTGCTAGACGACTATGAGCGCCGTGAGCACGAGAGCCCGTCCATCGGCTTGGTGCTTTGCAAGGATATGAACAGGGCGTTCGTCGATTACATCATTCAGGACTATAACAAGCCCATGGGAGTTGCCACGTACAAGACCTCGGTAGACATGTCGAGCGAGCTGCTCGATGCCCTACCGCCCATTGACGGCTTGAAAGCGCTGTTGGAAGGCGATGGGGATTAATAACAATCGAGCGGGCTCGCCTATACGGCACGCCACCTTATCTCGTCGCAGGTGACGAGGAGGTTCGAGACGATTCGCTCCGGATGCAGGCGCTCCTCCTCGCTGAGGCCGTCGCAGTTGTCGTCGGCGAAAACCCAACAGCCTCCGCTCGTCTTCTCGATGATGCAGCCCCACAAGGGATCGGGGTCGTTGTAATTGGAGAAGTTGAATACGTGGAGGCACCTGAACTCGACCTGCACTTCCGGCCATGTGCCTCGTTTGGTAAATCTAGTGCATCGTGAATCGCGATGCCGACTATGCTCTGTCCGTTGTTGTAATGAACCGTAATCGCGCGAATCTGCTTCTGTGGCTTCTCTCTAGCGAGTTGCTAGATGCTAAAATAGCCACTGTATTGCACTCTGCATAACAAGGACGGTTTCCATGGGTTATTTGGATTTGCTGAGGGAAGACGCCAGTCAAACCGACATAAGGGAGCATTTGGTGAGCGGCCGGCCTGCCGCCATCACTATTCGGATACCGGAAACATTACGAGATGCCGCCAAAGAAAAGGCAGCTCTAAAAGGCATGAGTTTTTCTGCCTATGTGCGCGAACAGCTCATCGAGGACCTTACGAGAAGGGATGCATAGAATGGCAGCGTCCGTTACTGGAATTCTGGCAAACACCAAGCAGCCGCGCGGCGGTTACCTTCCGCTTTCAAATTTCGATATGGAGTCGCATTGCGACAATCTGCGCGTTGTCGGCGATTACAACATCGCGCCTTCGCTCGTCGGACTCGCGGTCGACTACGGAACGCGCATCGCCCTGGGCAGCGACCCCGAGGAAACCTTCGAGGTAGCAACGGTCGGCGCGGGCATGGTCGGAGCCTCTGACGTTGCCGAATCCCTAATCGCGGATATTGATGCCGCGGGGCTGAAATCAGGCGAGATAGACGAGAAGAGCGTTGTTTCGCTGTGCAAGTTGTCCGGCTTCGATTCGGCTTTCCGCGCAGGGGCGTCCGCATACAGGCCGGTCTCCGAGATAAATCCTGACAGACAGACCATCGCGGATATCGGCAACCTCATCCTGCGAACGAAGGCTTTCTTCGATGCGTCCGCCGAACCGGTCATTGCGGGGTTCACCTTCGAGGGCGCTTACACGGATGACGCGGGCGCAAGCGACGGCGATTACATCTGCGGCGACACCCTATGGGACCTCAAGGTATCCAAGAATGAGCCAACAATCAAAAATACGATGCAGGTGCTGCTCTACTACCTCATGGGACTTCGCTCCAGCAAAGATGAGTTCAAGACCGTGACTCGCATCGGGCTTTTCAACCCTTGGCTCCAGAAGTCCTGGTCGACTTCGGTGCTCGATCTCGACGAGTCCTTCCTCTCCATGGTGGAGAACGACATCCTGGGCTATACGCCCCGACATGCTCGACCCTCGGTCAACTGGGCGAACGAGGGCTCGCGAACCATATACGAGGTAATCGACTGGATTCGCGACACCTGCGAATCGGAGCGCGACAAGGGAGACAAGTTCGAGCGCGCCAGCCGGTACTACCTCATGAACGACCCTGTTTACGCGCAGCGCTTCAGCGACGTGTGGATGTGGAAGGACGCGCCCACAAACGACGGCGCAGACCTGGGAATCGACCTTGTCGCCCAAGACGCGGAGGACGGCACGTATTGGGCCATCCAGTGCAAGTGCTACCAGAAGGCGACGCTCGACCTCCGAGACGTCGCCACCTTCTACACCAAGGCAAGCGCAACCGACGACTACGCGCACAACATGATAATCACCACCTGCGAGGACTTCGGCCCGAACCTGGACAAGACCGCCACGCAGTACGGCACGGTGCGCCTTTTCGCCGACAGCATGGCAGAGTCCGATGTGGACTGGGACGCCTTCGTTGAGGGCAAGGCCGTCGGCAAGCGCTTGTTCAAGGAGCCCCTGCCTCACCAACGCGAGGCCATTGACGCCTGCCTCCAGAAATTCCAGCAACACGACCGCGGCCAGCTCATCATGGCATGCGGCACGGGCAAGACAATCACGTCGCTGCGCCTCACGGAGGAGATGCTCCCTGAAGGGTCTCTCGTGCTGTTTTTGGCGCCGTCGATTTCGCTTGTAGCGCAAACGATGCGCGTGTGGGCCAACCAATCGAAGCGCGATTTGCGCTGTGCCGTGGTCTGCTCGGACGAGACGGCTTCCAACGCCGAGGACGACACCTGGGAATCATCGCTTTCCGATATCCCGTACCCCGCCACCACGGACCCGGCGGCATTGCACAATCAGTTAAAGCGCTTCGATCGCACGCAGGGCGTGAACGTCGTGTTCTCGACCTACCAATCCATCCAGGTGGTTTCCGATGCCCAGCGCATGGGGCTCGACCCGTTCGACCTCATCGTCTGCGATGAGGCGCATCGCACCACCGGCGCTTCCGCCGCCTCGGACGACCTCACCGAGCAGAGCGCATTCACCAAGGTGCACGACAACCGCCTGGTCTCGGCAAAGAAACGCGTCTACATGACAGCCACGCCGAAGATCTACGGCGACAAGGCCCGCGTGCAGGCGAAGACGGAGAGCTACGAGGTCTCGTCAATGGACGACGAGGAGAAGTTCGGCCCGGTGTTCTACCGCCTCTCTTTCGGGCGCGCCGTGGACGAGGGGCTGCTCACCGACTATCGCGTCATCGCGCTCACCGTCTCGGAAGACGTGGTGAGCGAGGTGTACCAGCGCGCCATGGCCGACGAGGAGGGCTTCGAAATCACCGATGCCGCGAAGGTCATCGGGTGCTGGAAGGGCTTGGCGGACCAGGGCAAGAAGGACGGCAGCGGCCATCCGCTGAAGAACGCCGTCGCCTTCTGCTCGACCATCCCCGAGTCCAAGCGCATTTCCGAGTACTTCGAGCGGACGGTCAAGGCCTACATAGACTACGAGCACGAGCAGGGCAACGACATTTCCGGAATGGAATGCGCCGTGCAGCACGTCGACGGCACCATGGACATGGCGAACCGCAAGGACAAGCTCGCCTGGCTCGCAGACACCAGCGAAGAGAGGTGCCACATCCTCTCCAACGTCCGCTGCCTTTCCGAGGGCGTGGACGTGCCCAACTTAGACGCCATCATGTTCCTGCAGCCTAAGAAGTCCCGCGTGGAGGTCGTCCAGGCAGTTGGGCGCGTCATGCGCCGCTTCGAAGGCAAAGACTACGGATACATCATCCTGCCCGTGGTCATCCCCGCCGGCTACACGCCCGAAGAGGCGCTGGACAACACCGACACCTTCAAAGTCGTGTGGGAGATAGTCCAGGCCCTGCGAAGTCATGACGAGCGACTCGAGGGCGGCGTCAACTCACTGCAATACGACATGGCGACCACTTCCGTGGTGCAGGTCATCAACGTCGATAAGAATAAAGGCAAAGGCCAGAATAGCGGCTCTGGTACAGGCGGAAACGCGGGCGAAGACGGGCAAGATAGCACGCCCGGCAATCCTAGTCAGGCGAAGTTTGATTTCTCCGATCGAGAGCTGCAGGAGGCCGTGAACGCCGTCATCGTGAAGAAGTGCGGCAACAAAGTGTATTGGGAAGACTGGGCCAAGGACATCGGTGACATCGCCAAGCGCCATATCGAGCGCGTGGGCGAGCTGGTTCTGAACGGCGGTCCGGCATCTGTTGAGTTCGCCGTCTTCCTGCGCGGTCTGCGCGACTCCCTCAACAACGGAATCACCGAAGACGAGGCCGTGGAGATGCTCGCTCAGCACATGATCACGCTGCCTGTGTTCGACGCGCTGTTCTCGGAGGCCGAGTTCGCGAAGTCGAACCCTGTCTCAATTGCCATGGAATCCATGGTGGCGACGCTTCGCGGTTACGGCATTGAGACCGAGTCCGAGAAGCGCGAGCTGGCCGAGCTGTATTCCAGCGTGCGACTGCGCGCCGAGGCTATTCGAAGCGACGCCGGCAAGCAGAAGATCATCAAAGAGCTCTACGAGAAGTTCTTCAGCCAGGCGTTCAAGGCCACATCTGAGAAGATGGGCATCGTTTACACCCCGAACGAGGTGGTGAATTACATCCTGCACGCTACCGATCGAATCCTAAGGAAAGAGTTCGGCAAATGCCTGGCCGACGAGGGCGTGCGCATCCTCGACCCGTTCACCGGCACGGGCACCTTCGTCGTGAACCTGCTGCAGGATGAGGAGCTCATCCCGACTGAAAAGCTGCCGAACAAGTACGCGAGCGAAATCTATTGCAACGAGATCCTGCTGCTTGCCTATTACATCGCCACCATCAACATCGAGCATGCGTACCATTCGCGCGTGCCGCAAGAATATGTGCCTTTCGAGGGAGGCGTGCTCACCGACACGTTCCAGATGCACGAGGACGGCGACACCATGGATGCCAAGGTGTTTTCCAAGAACACCGAACGAATCTTGCGCCAGATGGAGACGCCCATCGATGTCATCGTTGGTAATCCGCCGTATTCGGCTGGCCAGAAAAATGCAAATGACAATAACCGGAACATGAGCTACCCGACGCTTGATGCGAAAGTCGCAGCTACGTATGCGTCTCGCACAAATGCGACTCTAAAAACATCGCTTTACGACCAGTACATCCGTGCGTTCCGCTGGGCATCCGATCGCATCGAGGATAAGGGCATCGTTTCGTTCGTCACGAACGGCGGATGGCTCGATGGTCAGGCCATGGACGGTTTCCGCAAGACGCTTGTCGAAGAGTTCAATTCTGTCTACGTTTTCAACCTAAGGGGCAACCAGCGCACGCAAGGTGAGCAGTCGCGTAAGGAAGGCGGCAAAATCTTTGGGTCGGGCTCGCGCACGCCCGTTGCTATCACCATTCTGGTGAAGAACCCAGACTCCGGCGAGCATGGTGTCATCCGCTATCACGACATCGGCGATTACCTTACGCGCGAGGAAAAGCTTTCCATTGTGGCGAGCGCCGTTTCGGGCGAACCCTTCGAGTGGGATATCATTGAACCAGACCGTCATGGTGATTGGATTAATCAACGTGATGATTCCTGGTACGACTTTGCACCTTTAGGAATGGAAGGCAAACCGAACAAGAAGCCAGATGGTCTATTCAGGCTATTTTCCCTTGGCGTTTCGACCAATCGAGACGCTTGGGTTTATGGATTTAGCAGATGCCAGGTATTGAACCAGATCTCTAAGACAACTGAGATGTATTTGTCGGAAAGCAAACGCTATCGATCTAACGCCGATGCCTCAAAACCTTCAGAGTTTATGAGGTTCGAAAAGGATAGAATCGCTTGGAGGGGACTGCGGCAGGAATCTTGTACCTGTCCGAGCCCATTCTACTGCGCCTGCTGCGCGGCGAACGGCGGGACCGGGTACCCGAGCCTCCTCCTGTGCTCGGCCAGGGTCTCGTAGCGCGCGCGGCCCCCCTCGCGGAACCTCCTGGGCCGCCGCCCGACGTACCACCCCATGTACCCCGACAGCAGCCCCTCGAACTCCTCGCGCCCGACGCCCGCCCACTCCCGGCCGTAGAGGAACTCCTGCTCGAGCGTGCCGAAGAAGCCCTCCGCCCTCGCGTTGTCCGGGCACGTCCCCTTGCGCGACATCGAGCGCGACGCGCCCGCCGCCGCGAGCGCGGACTTCCAGCGCCCCGTCCTGTAGCAGGCCCCGCCGTCCGTGTGGACCACGGGCGCCGAGCCCGCCGGCAGGCAGGCCAGCGCCTCGCGGAGCGACGACGAGCACAGCTCGCCGTCCGGGTGCGCCGAGACCGAGAACCCCACCGGGCAGCCGTCCCAGCAGTCGATGACGGGGCTGAGGTAGGCCTTGAACCCGTTGAGGGAGAACTCCGTCACGTCCGTGACCAGGAGC
>OLPC01002079.1_pt1 | contig 15674 bp, 16 predicted proteins | sample 1672341 | NCBI WGS metagenome assembly OLPC01 (sample SAMEA3136673, study PRJEB25190) | human gut metagenome | reverse complement strand
CGAGCATGAACATCTATACAATTATTGAGATGGCAAAACTCCATGGCCTAAATCGTCAGAAATATCTTGAATACATTCTTGAGCATAGACCAAGCGCTGAAATGACAGATGAAGAATTGTCGCTTTTGGCACCGTGGAATAAAGGTGTTCAAGAGACTTGCGGAAAATGTGACCATTAAACATACAGTAAAATGGTCACATTTTTATATGTGTATGACACCCTGTCATTAGGCGCTTACCTTTTAACTGCACTTGTGCCGGATTCTGCTTCAAGAAATCTTGACACCAAATATTACTGTTACCATCATCACGAAGAATCATATTCGTACAGGCAATCGCAAACATATTGCTCTGCAATTCATAGCCGTGCAACTGCTTCTTTCTGATACTTTTCCTCTTGGTTTCATTGTCGGTAGCTGAAATCATATGATGCATTGCTGCAACAAGAAATCCGGCTGTTCCACACGTCGGATCAAGAACAATATCATCAGGCTGTACGTTCAACAAATCACAAAACAATTCACAGATATGAGCTGGTGTAAGAACAATACCTAGCGTTTGTCCATCTCCACCTGAATAACTCATAAATTCACCATAAAACCGACCAATGAAATCCTCAGCGGATGATTTATATTTGATATTGTCGAATACATTCTTCTTTAGGAATTCTGCATAATATTTTAACGGTGTTTTTTTCAGCTTATCGTCAATCTCATTCAGTCTTGCACTGGTTTTAATGATCGCAAACTCACTCATGAGCTTATCACGTTTTGCATCTGGCCCAACATTAGAACGTTTTAAACGTTTTTGAATAGCATTATAAACTTTTTCCCCATCGGTATCGAGATTATCTCCTGTCAATGAATCAATAGAAAAGCTACCACTTTCTATTTCATCTAATGCTAATAAAATTCCAGAAACGACTAGAGGTTTATCTTGATCCTTCAATGAGCCATATGTACGAAGATACTCATGAAGTATAGCAGCATCTTTCAGAATCTGCTCTGTTGTCTTTTCCACATCTGTCTTTTCCTTCAGAACATTCTTTAAATAGTACTCGTAAATATTCAGCTGAGTGAACATTGTGAATGATTCAACATCTTCCAGCTCTATGTAACCTTCTCTATCATCAACATATAGTGGTGTAATCTTGTGATGCTTTTCATCACCTGATACACCAATAGCAAATACTCTCTTAAACGAGCTATTCTGTGCAATATGCTTGGCGTAGAAATATGCACCATTCACCGCATAATCAGTAATTGCTTTTGTTGTAGTTTCAATAAGTGATGTATCAGTCAGTTTTTCATGTTTAGCTAAATCTGCTTTATCTTCAATGACAATTACAAAACCATTCACAACTGCCACATATTCAGGATAACCCGCATTTCCAGTTCCGCGCTTGGAAGCTGTTGACAGTGCTTCGTTAATCTCTTTCACTTCACTTCCTTGTGCGGTAAACTGAATCTTACATTTATCTAACTGAGAAGCAACCCATAAATCAGTTTTTACTTCTTTCTTTGCCATGTATGTCTCTCCTTAATGCAGTGCTTTCATATACTCATTAAAACTCATTGGATGTTAAAAAATCATTCACTATTCTGTTTAAAACATCTGTCATCTTTGTATCATTTGATAAACAATACATTTTCAATCTTCTTTTCATGTCACTTGTCATGTAGAACTGAACCGGAACCATTTTCTGATTTTCATGATTTTCTGCTGCCAACGATAAAGCTTTCCCCTTTGTCTGTTCCAGATATGATTTTTCCTCAACCGTTCGCTTTTTTTGACGAACTTTGGATCTTTTTTCAGTCATGTTTTTAAACACCCTTTCAAAACAATGCAACTTATTACCAATCATCCATTTTTCATGATTTCATTATTTCATGGAATCACCATATCATGATAGCGCAGTGAATTTCAAGTAATTTTTATGCCTTAGACTTTTCTATTACAAAAAAACCGCAGCCCGGATGCGTTCGAGGACAGAGGCGGTGTAGTTTTATTATTTTGTAAAAATTCCCGAAGGGAAAATTGCAGAGCTAAAAAACACACCTCCAAAGTCGGTTTCATATCCAACTTTGGAGGTGTAGTTTTTTGTGTTATTCTCTTCTTCTAACCGTTATACGTTCGAAAGGTTATTTTTGCAGCTATACGAAGCTATATTTATTTCGCAAATCCATCGCCTTGCATTCCGCTTCGCGTGCTTCCCATTCATCATAAGGGGTTTTCAGCTCTTCAATGAGATTTCTTCCTTTTCCCTTCAGATAATTAATTCTTGCAATGAAGTAAATTACAGCTGCAGCCATATATGCAAGAATAATGAGGTAGACGCTTGCTCCGAGAGCCTTGAATGCCGAGAACGCAAGGAATGCAGCAACTACGGCAGCGAATACCGATAACACGATAATCATTCCGTACTTGAATTTGATTCCGGCATGATTACATGCATGAGGGTACTTCTTCTTGAGGAAGAACGGTACGATGCATGTTGGAATGTCAGATAGTGCATTAACCGCCGAGAACACGGTCATGAGTACGCCGAAAGAGGATCCGGTCAGTACACATATAATCGCAAACAGCATGACATAGATCAGAATTCCTGTGGAAACACCATTCTTATTTTTCTTTACAAGCGCCTTTGGGAATACGCCGCAATCTGCGATACTGCAGTTCCGCCCGAGAGGCAGGAAGTAAATACGGATACCGCCGCTCCAATCGAACTTATTTTTATTCCACTTCCAAATGCCTCTCCGATAGAAAGCTGCGATGCGTCTATATTTGGAATTCCAAGAACGATGTAAACCGCGACAGCGACCAAACAGGCTGCAGCAAATTCTGGACAGCCATATAAAGGCCTACCGTTGGATGAATTAATTTAGTTGGCATCAGGAAGAAACTTCCTCATAATTCTCTACTTTTCAACCGGTTCCGGGATTGCATCCACGAATTTTGTTCTGTTCATAATTGGATGTTCCAGCCGAATCGCACCTTCCACCGGACACTGAAGCACGCAAGCGCCACAATACCAGCATTCACCCGGCCATGCAACGATTGGATGTTCTCCTTTCACGGTGCTTGGAAGAAGCACATCGCAATGACATGTCTTCGCACATGTATTGCATCCTATACACTTCGTTTCATCAAATTGAATAGGATTTGCACTGCATGGTACAACGGAAACCCTGAGTTCGTTCATCTTCTTCATTACTTCTTACCTCCGTTGATATAATCCTGATTATGCTTCTCGTACTCACTCTTGAGATCACCAAAGTAATCGAGTTCGATATCACCTCGTACAGGAACACCGTTCTCCTTGTGGATTGTAATAAAATGATGATCTTCGGAAGGATCCATTTCCGGATAATCACTTCTTGTGAAATTCAGAGTCTTGGAACTGGATTTTCTCATTCTGCAGGCCTCAATAATCATCTCTGCAACCTCGAGAATATCCAGAACCTCATGGGTACGGACAAGGTCATGAGTATTGTGGCAGGACAGCTGCGGCACAATCTCTTCTCTGTAGCTCTTCAGAAGATCCAGACCCTGTACCAGCAGCGCCTCATTCTTAATGGCACCGCAGTAATTTCTCATGCACTTCGTAATTGCCCAGTTGAGTTCCTTCCAGGAATATCCTTCTTCCACATACATCGGTGCATAGAGTCGCTCGATTTCATCGTCCACCTGTTTTCTGTCATACGGAGTAAGCTCAATGCTGTCAGAGTACGCGGATGCCTTACGTCCTGCATAGTATCCTGTTGCTGCAGCAAAGCCTGCACAATCAGAGCCGAACAGCTGGTCTCCTGCAGCGTAGATTCCATCGATGTTGGTCTTCAAATCCCAATCGTGCATGATACCGCCCGGTGCGCCGAAAAGCTGTCTCTCATCATCGCTGAAGGAAGCGGATGTCCAACCCGTTCCATATACTTGCATTGCTTTCTTTGCCGGATCGAAGCCTCTTCTGTTGTAGTAATCCAGAACCGGAACCGCTGTCTTTCCTTCGTTCCCGATCATCATTCCCCAGATTACATCTCTCTCCTGCTTCGGCAGTCTTGACATATCTGCGTAGAACGGAAGCTTATAACCGCGCTTCATCAGTTCGTCGAAAGGAACGGTCTCCGGGCCTCTGTATTCGTACTTCGGCTCATCAATTACGCCGCCCTTCAGGAAGAACTTCTGTCCCGGAGCCGGATAGAATCTTTCTTTTACAGTCTTTAATTCATTGCCGTCTCTGTCCAGATATGGAATCTCAACGCCTCTGGAGTCCACCATTGTGCAAGCATACCAAGTATTGTGATTGTTACCTGCACTGTACGGAGGGAAGCTGGATCCCGCAGCGGAGAACTCTGCTCTTACACTCTTCTCCATCATGGTGAATTCCATGCCCACTCTGTATCCCATGGCATGTCCCGAACCAATGGAGTTGAACGGTCTGAATTCACACAGTCCCGGCAGATCTGCATTAAACAGCCACAATCTTGCCGGCCTGGACATTGTCAGAATGGTAGATTTCGAATGGAACACTCTGATTTTTCCGGTATGGGTATCCATTCCGATTGCGCCTACGCCTCTCTTCTTTCCATCCACCTCTGCGGTCAGAAGAGCTGTTGCTTCCGTATAGTCGCAAACCTTTACGCCCAGTCTCTTGAGTTCCTTCAGCAGTGCAGGCTTAAAAGTCTTTCCCCATACTCTCAAAGTGAATTTATTCTCATAGTCATATGCGAACATCAGCTTGGTCTCTTCGTCTCTGAAATCAGCGCCGACAAATTCATCATCCGTGTCTCTGATTTTTCCGCCAATTTCCTCAAGGTCGACAAGTCTGTCCCAACCTTCTTCGCAGCAAATATAGTGTGCGATACCATTGGACAGATGGTCCTGCTCATCCACATAAGCTTCGGCAATTTCTTTCGAAGTTACCTTTGAACATGGATTGGTGCATGCGGATTCCCAATGGTCGAAACCCGTTCCTGCAGATCCACTTCGAATGGTTGCACCTTTTTCAACAAGGACGACCCTCTCTCCTCTTCTGGCAGCGGATAATGCTGCGAAACAACCGGCGATTCCTCCACCGAGAACGAGTACGTCAGATTCAATGTGTTCTTCCTGGCCAAACTCATTCGCATAAGGCCATTTGATTTCGCTCATGAATATTCCTCTCTTTCTATCATATTCCGAGTGTTAAGTTGATATGATTATACATGCTTACTTTGTGGAATGCAATATGCATTTTGCATTTTGCACAATCTTGTAATTAAGTTTATCTTGCGAGCAAATAATGCATGTTATAAAATACATATAGCATAGTTTGAAAGGAATTGATGAAATGGCTGCAGTTAAGACAATCACCGAACAAGTATATGACAATATCTATGAATTAATCTTGAACCGGACTTTTTCGCCCGGCATGAAGCTGACGTTGAAGACGCTTCAGGAAGAGCTGGGGGTTAGCTCAAGCCCGATTCGCGAAGCCTTGACAAGGCTGCAGCAAGATGGAATTGTAGACTATCAACCCAATAGCGGTATGAAGCTGCGTACATATACAGATAAAGAAGTGCAGGATTTGTTCAATGTTCTGTCCGATCTTGATATGATATCTCTTAAATATGCACTGAACAGCGACAACCGCGAGATACTAATTCAAAAATTGAAGCACAACACCCAAGCATCCAAAGCCATGATTTCAGATGTAGATGTGACTGAGTGGCTCAGTTTTTCAGATAAGTTCCATAATATAGTTACGGATGCGGCAGACAATCAGTTCTTGCAGGATTGTCTTAATAAAATATACCGTCATATCACAATATTCTCTGTGCAGTATGAATCAGACAGCTCGAATCGAGATTTGATACAAGCGGCTCACGAGCACATCGTGGAACTTCTTGAAAAAGGGAGCTATGATGAGGCTATATTAGAGTATAAAAATCATGTACTCCTATCCGCAGATCTTGCCAAATCTTGCTTAGCGAAATAATCCCACACAGAACCCCCTGCGGAGCCGCGCTCTGCAGAGGCTTTCATCATCCATCACTTCGTTTTCTCCTGCGGGCCGGCTCCCACGCCGGCCGCCGCCTTCTCTTTAATTATCCGGCAGAAGTTCTCCGTTCACGGAGAAGGCTACCCAGTTGCCCACATTGGCGGCGTGGTCGCCGATGCGCTCCAGATATTTGGCGATCATCAGCATGTCCAGGACATTCCGGTCGCTGTCATCGATGCGGCCCCGGATGCGTTCGAGGAGATTGAATTTTATTTTTTCAAAATACTCGTCCACTACGTCGTCGTAGGCAATGACTTCTTTCGCGTGCTCCAGGCTCCGGGCCTGGAAGGCCTCTACGCTGGATTTGACCATGTAGACCACCGCTTCGCCCATTTTCCGGAAATCCTGGGTGCGAATGGCTTGGGTGAGCTGACCGGTGAGGACAATTTCGGCGATGTCCAGGGACTGATCCCCGATGCGGTGCAGGTCGGTCACCATTTTGAGGGTGGCGGAAATGACTCGCAGGTCCGACGCCACCGGCTGCTGCTTCATAATCAGCTGGATGCACATGATTTCGATTTCACGCTCCTTCTGGGAAATCGTATCCTGCAGCTTTACCACCTTCTGTGCCAGCTTCTCATCGTTGGTGAGGAAACAACGGACTGCCCGGTCGATGATGTCTTCGCACATACCGCCCATCAGGCAAGTCTGATCGTCTAATTCTCTCAATTCTCCTTGGAATGTATCTCTCATTAACCGAACCTCCCTGTAATGTAATCCTCTGTGCGCTTGTCTCTCGGGTCGGAGAAAATCTGATTCGTCTCTCCGTACTCCACCAGGTCTCCCAGCAGGAAGAAGGCGGTGCGGTCCGAAATACGAACGGCCTGCTGCATGTTGTGGGTGACCATGACGATGGTGTACTCCTTCTTCAGTCCCTCTGCCAGATCTTCGATTTTGCCCGTGGAAATCGGATCCAGAGCACTGGTGGGTTCATCCATCAGCAGTACATCCGGCTCTACAGCCAGGGCCCGGGCGATGCACAATCTCTGCTGCTGGCCGCCGGACATGCCCAGCGCCGACTTTTTCAGCCGATCCTTGGTCTCTTCCCAGATGGCCGCCGCCTTCAGGGACCGCTCTACAATCTCATCCAACTCGGTCTTATTGCGGATGCCGCCGATGCGCGGGCCGTAGGCGATGTTGTCGTAAATGCTCATCGGGAACGGATTCGGTTTCTGGAATACCATTCCAACCTTCCGGCGCAGGTCGGTCACGTCCACGTCGTTTCCCAAAATATTTTTACCCCGGTACTCCAGAGTTCCTTCCACCCGGCAATCCGGAATCAGGTCGTTCATCCGGTTGATGTTCCGCAAGAACGTGGATTTGCCGCATCCGGATGGGCCGATCAGCGCCGTGATGGATTTTTCCGGAATGTCCATGCTGATTTTCCGGAGAGCTTGGTGCTCGCCGTACCACAGGTCCATGTCCCGGACTTTGATAATTGGTTCGTTCATGCTCTATCCTCTTTTCTCCTGTATTTTCTTAGCGGTCTTGGAGGCAATCAGGTTCAGTGCCAAAGTCAGCGTCATCAGCACAATGGCGATGGCAAACGCGATGTCGTAGGCGCCTCGCTCACTGGCATAGATGTAAAGGGCTACCGTCAGCGTTGCGGAGGACGACTGCAAAGCCTGCACGAAACCGATCATCTTCAGTCCAAAGCCCGCGGTAAAAAGAAGTGCCGCCGATTCCGAGGTGATTCGGCCCACCGACAAAATGCATCCGGTGATGATGCCGTCCAACGCGCTTGGAAGTACCACGGTTCGAATCATATGCCACTTGCCGCTGCCCAGCGCCAGCGCCCCTTCCCGGTAGCTCCGAGGAACCGTCAGCAAACTCTCCCTCGTATTGCTGATAATGGTTGGCAGCACCATCAGCACCAGGGTCAGCGCGCCGGCCAGAATACCTTGCTTCAGGCCGCCGATCTGAATGAAAATCAGCATGCCCACCAGTCCAAACAAAATGGACGGGATTCCCGTTAGAATCTCCGCGGCAAAACTAATCAGGTTGGTCAGCTTCCGGCTGGTGGAATACTCCGTCAAGTAGATGGCGGCACCCACGCCCAAAGGCAGGACGATGATCATCGCCACGAAAATGATATACAGCGTATTCAGAATATTGGGCAGAATTCCGATGTTGCCGGTGAGGTTGTTGGGCGCCGTGGACAGGAGGTTCCAGGTCAGGCTCGGGATGCCTTGGTACAGGATGTAGCCGATGATCATCAGGAGCACCAGGCAGGTGATGCCGGAACACAGCCCCATCAGTCCTCTCAGCAGTCTGTCCATATTTTTTCTGTGCGTACTCATTATTGCTCCTCCTTCCGGATCACTCTGTGCAGAATCCAGTTAATCATCATGATGAACAGGAACAGCACCAGTCCGATGGAGAACAGGGCCTGTCTCTGCAGCGATCCATAGGACGCGTAGGACATTTCCGAAACGATGGCGGTGGTCAGGAACCGAACGGATTGGAACAGTCCCGGCATGTTCGCCACGTTTCCGGCAACCATGATAATCGCCATGGCCTCCCCCAGCGCTCTGCCCACGCCTTGAATGACCGCTGCCGCTACGCCGCTCTTTGCGGCCCGCAGGGATACGCGGAACCATGTCTCCGTGTAGTTGGCCCCCAAAGCCAGCGAGGCTTCTTCATACTCTCTCGGCACGGCCCGCAGCGCGGTGGCCGACACGCTGATGATGTACGGCAAAATCATAATCGTCAGGACCACGATGGCGGAGAACAGCGTGGCGCCGGAGGACAGGTGAAACGCCCTTTGCACGCCCGGTACCAATACGGTCATGCCCACCAGGCCATATACGACGGACGGAATTCCTGCCAGAAGCTCTACGGCTCCCTGAATCACCGATGCGATTCTCGGAGGTGCGGCTTTCGCCAGGAACATGGCGGTAAAAATACCGATCGGTATTCCCAGGATTACTGCTCCCGCCGTGCCGTAGACGCTGGTCAGGATGAATGGCAGGATGCCGAACTGATTCTGACCGGATTTCCAGGTGGTACCGAACAGGAACTTGATCGGTCCGATTTGGTGAATGGCCGGAATTCCGGAGATAATCAGGTACACGCTGATCAGCAGCACGAAGGCGACACTGACAAAACCACAGAACAGGAACAGTCCGTGTATTGCGTTTTCCATTAAATCTTTTTTCTTCTTCATCTTACGATTCGCTTACTGGAACGGCACCGGCGTTACGAATCAGATCTGCCGCATCTTTCGATGTTGCGAAATCGTAGAACTTCTGTGCTTCTTCGGAAAGCTTTCCGTCTTTCTTGGTGATGAAGCAGAACGGACGCTGCAGCTTGTAGCTTCCATCTTTGATGGTGTCTTCGGTGCAGGTTACGCCATTGACTTTGATTCCCTGAATCTTGTCCTGCCCCTCTACTGCGGAGAAGGACGCGTATCCGATTGCTTTCTCATTGCTGCCTACTGCGGAAATTACCGCACCGGTGGATGTCAATTCCTGTTCCAGCTTGCACTTGTCTTCGGTGCCGGTTGCGCTTTCGAAGCCGTCTCTCGTACCGGATCCGGACTCTCTGCCGATGCAGGAAATCTTTCCGGCTTTACCGCCGACCTGGCTCCAGTCTGTAATCTTTCCGCTAAAAATGTCTGCTACCTGCTGAGTTGTCAGATCCTTTACACCGTTCTTTGCATTGACGATTACGGAGATTCCGTCCAGTGCGACAATCTTCTGTTCCAGACCGTCCTTCTCGTCATCCTTCAGTGCTCTGGATGCCAGGCCGATGTCGGTATTGCCGTTCTTGGCTTCTTCGATTCCGGTACCGGATCCGGTTGGATCGTAGGTGACCTTTACGCCTTCGTTATCCTTCTGATACTGTTCCGAAAGTGCACCCATCACTTCTTCCATGGAAGTGGATCCGTTCGTGCTGACCGTTGCACTCTTTTCCTTGCTGCTGCCGCATCCGGTGAGGGCAGCCACGCCCATCAGACCGGTCAGGCCCAGGGCAATCAGTTTGAGATTTCTTTTTTTCATCTTTCTCTCTCCTTTGCTTTCTTTCCCTTTTCAATTGTTTTCTTGTCTGTTTTCTGATTACAGGTATAAGTATAGGGCGATTTCGTAAAGACTGTTATCGAGGTAAAGTAAAAAGAACGTAAAGGATGGGGGTGCCATTCGGCGCACGGAAAAGGCCCGCCGGGCGTTCCCGGCGGGCCTTCACTTGCACACTTGCGTGCCTGCAAACTTGCACACTTGTTATTTGTATTCCTTATCCCATCTCTCGAAGTAGTCGATCTGCATCGCATGCTTTACCGCAGCCAGCGTCTTCTCCGCAGTGGCTACCGCATCCGCGGTACCGGCTCTCAGAATCTCAACGACTTCTTCCGGATGCTGCTCGTAGTACGCTCTCTTTTCCCGGATCGGGGTCAGGAACTCGTTCAGCACGTTAAACAGGAATTTCTTTACCTTTACATCTCCCAGGCCGCCTCGGGTGTAGTGTTCCTTCAGCTCATCCAGGTTCTTGTATTCCGGCAAGTACTTTTCAAAATCCTCATCACAGCAGAAAGCATCCAGGTACTGGAACACGGTATTGCCTTCCAGATGACCCGGGTCGCTCACCTTCAGGTGAGTCGGATCGGTGTACATTCCCATGACCTTCTTTTTCAGCACGTCCTCCGGATCCGACAGGTAGATGGTATTTCCCAGAGATTTACTCATCTTCGCCTGACCGTCCGTGCCCGGCAGTCTCATGCAAGACTGGTTCGGAGGCAGATAGATTTCCGGCTCGATCAGCACCTCGCCGTACACGTGATTGAAGCGGCGCACGATTTCCCGGCACAGCTCCAGCATCGGCTCCTGGTCCTCGCCTACCGGAACGGTGGTGGCCATGAAAGCGGTGATATCCGAAGCCTGGCTTACCGGATAGTTGAAGAAGCCCATCGGGATGTTATCCCCAAAACCTCTCATCTGAATTTCGGATTTGATGGTCGGGTTTCGCTGCACGCGGGACACGGTAACCAGGTTCATGTAATACATGGTCAGCTCGTGAAGCTGCGGCACCAGGGACTGGATCATAATGGAAGTCTTTGACGGATCGATGCCGATTGCCAGATAATCCATGGCGACCTGCATCACGCTCTCCCGCACCTTCTGCGGATTCTCCGCGTTGTCCGTCAGCGCCTGGGCGTCCGCAATCATGATAAACATCTTGTCGAACTCCGGATCCTTCTGAATCTCCAGCCGCTGTCTCAGGGAACCTACGTAATGTCCAATATGTAATTTACCGGTCGGTCTGTCGCCGGTCAGCATAATTTTACCTGCCATAATTTTTTCCTCCTCATAAAAACACGTTGCGATTGTCATAGTTTACCGTTTTGCCGGGTTACCATCGCCGATGTTCCAGGGCGGCCGGGTAAATTGCCGTATTTTTCATAACACCTTTCTCCTGTATCTTATAGATTATAGTACATCGATCATCTCCCGATGAATTTTGCGGGAATAGATAATCGAGAACGTCAGGCCCACAATCTCTGCGATTGGGAATGCCAGCCACACGTAGGTGACCTCACCCAAGCGGGACAGCAGGAACGCTGCCGGAAGCAGCACCACCAGCTGTCGAATAATGGAAATATTCATGCTGTAAATGCTTTTTCCCAAAGCCTGAAATACACTGCCCTTCATTATAGCATAGCCGGCCAGTGGAAAACCAACAGAAATAATTCGAAGCGCCGGGATGCCGATGGCCAGCATTTTATCCGAGGCATCGAAAATTCCCAGGAAGACGTTCGGAATCACCCAGAACAGAAGCATTCCCACCGTCATAATCATCACCGCGTACCGGGTACTGAGGCGGGATGCTTCCAACAGGCGATCCTTCTTCCGCGCGCCGTAGTTGTACGCGACAATCGGAACCACACCGTTGTTCAGTCCGAACACCGGCATGAAAATAAAGCTCTGGAGCTTGAAGTAGGCACCGAAGGTGGCCACCGCCGTGGAGGAAAAGCCCCCCAGAATCAGGTTCAGGAAGAATACCATCACCGAGCCCACCGCCTGCATGATGATGGACGGCACGCCAATCTGGTAGATTTCCTTAATGATGTGGAGATCCGGGCGGAAGCCTTTCATGCCGATCTTCAGCTCCGTATTCTTTTTAATATTCAGGTACACACCCAGCAGCGCCGCAAACGTCTGTCCGAAAACCGTTGCGATGGCCGCACCGGCAACGCCCAGTTTCGGCGCCCCCAGCAGTCCGAAGATCAGAATCGGGTCCATGATAATGTTGATAATCGCACCGCTTCCCTGGATCAGCAGGATGTAGGAAGTTTTGCCCGTGCTCTGCAGCAGCCGTTCCACGCACAGCTGCAGGAATACCATGATGGACAAAGTACAGACGATGCTCAGATAGGTGGAACCGTATTCTATAATCTGTGCATTCGTTGTCTGGAACGCGATGAACGGATGCGCCGCCATGCCAATCAGCAGGAACAGCAGATACGTTGCAAAGGCCAGGAAAATTCCATTCTGCGCCACCTTATTGGCCCGGTCAAAACGTTTTGCTCCCAAGTATCGAGAAATCAAGGCGCTCATGCCCACCGCCGTACCGATGGCGAACGCCAGAATCAGCGCCTGAATCGGGAAGCACATGGACACCGCCGTCAGGGCGTCTTCGTTGATCCAGGACACGAACATACTGTCCACAATATTGTACGCCGCCTGAACGAACATGGAAATCATCAGCGGAAAAGACATCTTCAGCAGAAGCCCCTTCACCGGCGCATACCCCATCCGATTTTCCGGCTGCAAATTCTCTTCACTCATCATTTCTTTACTCAAACTAAATCTCAACCTCTCTCTTTTTGTATTCTTCTCGTATATATTACCTTTCATTGTAACATACTTTTCCATTGTTATGGGTAAAATAAAATATTATCAGGCGGGAGTGGCCGGAAACGTCCGGACGGGGCGAACTTTTTTTACCGAAAAGCTCATGCAAAATCCGCATGGGTACTCCAAAAAATACTCTAATTTAGTGTCGGAAATTGTACTCGAAATACAAATTTGTGTCCAAAATTGCACGGTTTCCCATACAATTCAAGGTTTTTTCTAACTTCTTTAATTTTTATAACAAAAATTTTTAAATTTTTTTGTTGACAAACACAGAATCTTGTTTTAAACTAATCCCATCAGTCAGAGAGTTGGTTGGAATAAGTTTTTATCTCTGACGGGAATTTGAAACTGAATCTATAAAATAGGAGGTTGCATTCATGAAACAATTCACAGCAATGCTGAGCACCATCGACGGTTATGTGTGGGGCATCCCCATGCTGGTACTCATTATCGGAACCGGTCTGCTTCTCACCGTGAGAACCGGAGCCCTGCAGTTCTGCAAATTGGGTAAGGCGCTGAAGTACATGGTTCACAACGAGGAAGGCGGCGAAGGAGAGGTCTCCAGTTTCGCAGCACTGACCACCGCACTGGCGGCCACCGTTGGAACCGGTAACATCGTCGGCGTTGCCACCGCAATCTGCACCGGCGGACCGGGCGCATTGTTCTGGATGGAAGTTGCTGCCTGCGTGGGTATGGCAACCAAATATTCGGAAGGTCTCCTGGCCGTAAAATACCGTGTGCTGGACGAAAACGGCAAGGCACTGGGCGGACCGTTCTACTACATCGAAAGAGGTCTGGGACCGAATTGGAAATGGCTGGCAAAACTTTTCGCCTTCTTCGGCGCAGCAGCCGGCATCCTGGGAATCGGCACCATCACTCAGGTGAACTCCATCACCTCCGCAGTGGGCCGGGTATTCGATCCGGAAGGCAAGCACATTGCATTCTCCATCGGCGACCACTCCTACACTTGGACTACAACAATCGCTGCAATCGTCGTAACCGCACTGGTGGCACTGGTTGTCATCGGCGGCATCCAGAGAATCTCTTCCGTAGCATCTCTGGTCGTTCCGGCAATGATGGTTCTGTACGTAACCGCAGCCGTTGCAATTCTTGTATATAACTACGCTGCAATTCCGGCAGCAATCGCCACCATCGTAAAGAGCGCATTCGGTATGGATGCGGTTGCCGGCGGTGCGCTGGGTGCCATGATTGCCGCAATGCAGAAGGGTGTTGCAAGAGGTATTTTCTCCAACGAATCCGGTCTGGGTTCCGCACCGATCGCGGCGGCGGCAGCGCAGACAAAGGAACCGGTTCGTCAGGGTCTGGTATCCATGACCGGTACTTTCCTGGACACCATCGTTATCTGCACCATGACCGGTCTGACCATCGTCATCACCGGTTCAGACAAAGTGGGTCTGGAAGGCGTAGACGTAACCATTCGTGCTTTTGGCCAGGGACTTCCTTGGAGCGAAACATTCGGCGCCATCCTGCTGATGATCTGCCTGGCAGTATTCGCTTTCACCACCACACTGGGCTGGGACTACTACGGCGAGCGCTGCTTGGAGTACTTCACCAATAAAAACATGAAAGCCGTAAAGGCATACCGTTACCTGTACATTCTGGCGGTTCTCATCGGTCCGTTCCTCACACTGGAATTCGTATGGACCTTCGCCGACATCTTCAACGGCCTGATGGCATTCCCGAACCTGGTTGGACTTCTGGGACTCAGCGGTGTCGTTGCGGCAGAAACCCGCAGCTACTTCAAGCGTCTGAATGCCGGCGAAGTAGACGAAGGCGAGAAGTTCCGCAAGAAACAGAAGAACGCAGCATAACGCATTCATATCATTTCCTATATCATCACACAATTTGATGAAAGAATCCCCGGGGCGTCCTCCAAAATGACCCCGGGGATTCTTTCGTTCTTTTTTCTATTCCTCCAGCTGCTTCTGCATCGTCCGGTGGCTCTCGATGGTCAGTAGCTTCTCTTTAATATCCAGCCCGCCGTTGTACCCCGTCAGTCGGCCCCTGGATCCGATGACTCGGTGGCAAGGAATCACCAGCGGCAGCCGGTTGTGGTTCGCCGCAATGCCCACCGCCCGCCAGGCTTTGGGACTGCCGGCGGCTTCGGCAATTTCCCGGTATGTGCGGGTTTCGCCGTAAGGGATGTCCAGCATGGCACACCACACTTCTTCCTGGAAGCGGGTTCCTTCCATGCGAATGGGAAAGGTGAATTCCTCCCGCTCTTCTTCCAGGTATTCCTGAATCCTTCTTGAGTGTATTCTTCTCAACAAGTGCACAAATTGAAGCTCTAATGGATGAGCTCAGCCGTGGACGTATTAATATTGATGCAGTAATGCGTTTGACTGAAACGTCAAAAAATGCTATTGAGCATTTGGAAAAGACTGCTTATTTGGTTGTTCAAAATGCAACCTTGACTGAACAACTTTTGCAGTACTCAAACCGTTACCGCTCTTTCGAACCTGCTGTTCAAAGTAGCTTTGAGCATGCGCTTAAGTTGTTCGAAGTCGACCATGACTACGATGCATCTTTGGAAGAAATCTCTTACGCCCTGGAAAAAGTAGAACCAGGTGTAACAGATCGTTTTGTATCGTCTTACGAAAAAACACGCGAACAAATTCGTATGTAGAAGAAAGATTCTGGGCCTAGGTCCAGAATCTTTTTTGAAGAACCTTATCTCTTTTTAGGTTAATGAGAAGCTTAATAAAAGTTATATAGGTATTAGAGAATAGAGGAAATTATGTCAGAAGTAAAACGCTTATTAGTTA
>OLPC01002076.1_pt1 | contig 15719 bp, 15 predicted proteins | sample 1672341 | NCBI WGS metagenome assembly OLPC01 (sample SAMEA3136673, study PRJEB25190) | human gut metagenome | reverse complement strand
TGTATCGTCAAACACCTTTGACATATAAACAATGTCGTAGTCACCGTATCCCCATCACCACTCGACATGATCGCCGCGCGATTTGTGGAATGCGGAAATCTTCATAAGCGCGAGATTCGGGAAATTGTGGCTATCTACGTCGATAAGCCCTATGTTCATGGTATGATCTTGCCTCCTTGCGGCTACTTCCCCGGCATTGAGCCGGGGAAGTTTTTGAATTCCGAATTTTACAAATCAAAGCCGGGGGCAAAGCCCCTCGAGTAGCGCGCGCCGCTGTAGCCCGTGCCGCCAGTATCCACATACACGAAATTCGCGGAACGGCTGGCATCCGGGGAACGGAGCCAGTACGGATATGTACCATTTCCGGGTACTTCCTTCACGCGGTCGCGTTCTTCCTTGAAAATAGGCAACTGGAAGCTGTCTGTTTCTTCCTTCCACCATCCATCCGGGTCATTGCCGAAAACGTCCGTTGCTGACGGCAACCACAACGAATCAAAATATTCGTACGTTTCGCCGTCGATTTCCTCGCATAAGTGTCGCGGCGTGATCGCTTCGCGCAGTTCAGCGGGCAAATGCGGCAGAATATCTTCGAGGACGTGTCTGCGGGCTTCGCTTCTGAAATATCCGCCTTTGTTGGTCATATCCTTGTTCATCTGCCACATTTCGCGGAGGCAGTCTTTGAAAACAAATCGGGCGCTATGCTTGCCGACGTAGCCGCAAACCGGCGTAATCGTTTCGCCCGTGTCAAGCGCAAGCGTGATTTCGTCGTGCGGGCGGATGACCTCCAGACCGCGCCCCTCCTTGATCGCTGCTTTCAGTTCCGAAATATTGATTTCCTGCTCTGTCCTGCGTGTGATTTTCATTGTGTGACCTCCTCAATAGAACAAAAGATGTGATTTCCGATGACTGCAACGATATTGTCGTTGTATGCCTTTGTGCTGAAAAATACCGCTTCGGCGGGAAGAATGTAATCTGTGTCGTGCAGCGCGGTATAAACTGCGTCGTACTGCGTCTGTGTCGGTTCTGCTGTCCAAAGATACGGCGCGGGGCTGAATTGCCAAACGTCCCCGTACTTTTGGAAAACGACCTCTTCGACCGTATCCGGGAATTCCGGCGACAAGCAGCGGTTCAGCGCAGTCAGGACAACGGCAACTTGCCCGTCGAACGGTTCGCCGCGCGCTTCGTGCCATGCAAGCGCTGCCAGCATATCAATATCGTCCTCCGTGACATTCAGCGCCGCATAACGGCTGATTTCTTCCGTCGCTTCCTCCGGCTGTTCTTCCGGCTCTGTTTCTTCCGCGCTCTGATCCACATAGACCAGACCATCCTTCTGATATGAATTATGCTTGGAAACAACGTGTACTGCATAATTGACGATCTGACTTTCCTCTGCCTCTGTGAGATCATATGCTTTCGTTCCACATCCTGTCAGCAAAAGCATACCTGTCAGACATAAGATTCCTTCTATCTTTTTTCTTCTCATACTGTATCATCCTCCGCCTGTCCGGAACCAATCCCTGTTTTTTCCGTGTCAAGTTCGAACCAGAATTCTACGCCATCTTCATGATTTAACACGCCACATTCCCTGTGAAATGACTCCATGATTGCCTTTACGATAGAAAGTCCTATTCCACTTCCACCATATTCCCTCGTTCTTGCCTTGTCCACTTTATAAAACTTGATCCAGACATTATCAAGATCTTCTTCCGGAATCTGTTTTCCGGTATTAAATACACTCACCCGGACAACACTGTCTTTTCTTGTGTACCAGATTCTGATCTTCTTATCAAATTCTGCATGGTGGATCGCATTGCTCAGATAATTTGTCACAACCTCTTCCACCTTGAATTCATCTCCCCATGCATCCATCGGTCCGCTCTCATCAAATGTGACCGAGATATCATTCTGCTCTAATAAAATAGAAGATGAATTAATAATTCCATGGATCAGTTCTGTCAGATTAAAGCGTTCCATAGGAACAACTTCATTTCCAAACTCTAACTGGTTTAAAGTCAGAAGTTTTTTGACCATCTGATTCATTTTATCCGCCTCGTCCATGATCACTTCACAGTAGAAATCACGGCTCTGTGCATCATCATTGATACACTCCTGCAATCCCTCTGCATAACCCTGGATCAACGCCAGCGGTGTCTTCAGCTCATGAGATACATTGGATAGAAACTCCTTGCGCATCTCATCGATTTCTGTTTTTTTCTCAATATCCTGTTTTAATTCGTTATTTGCACTCTTAAGTTTTGAGATCGTGCTTTCAAGCGCACATGACAACCGGTTAAAATGTTCACCGAGTTCATCTATCTCATTTTTTCTGTGTCCTTTGGAAACATACTTGGCATCAAAATCAAGTTCTGTCATTCTTTTTGATATGTCCGTGAGTTCTGAGATCGGTGTTGTTATCCTCTTAGACACAAACACTGTGACAATCGCACTGATCGCAATTGCCAGAACGCCCACGTAAACCAGAAACTGATTTGAAATTTTTGCACTCTCACGGATACTCTCCACTGCGGTACGCATCAGGATCAGATTTCCATTGGAAAGTGTTCCATAAAGAACCATGTACTCAGATGATAACCTTGTATCTGTCTGTTTCTGTATGACGTAATTGTCTGATCTCTGTAAGATCTCGGTCTGGTTTCTGTCATCACCAAACAAAATATTCATAAATTCCATCAGAATGACCTGATTGTCATTCACCGACGACCTCACGATCGCACGGTTGGAACTGATGATCATAACTGCAATATTACCATTGGCACACAGATTGTCAAAAGTGACATCAAACTCACTGGAATTCAGTTCACCTGTCTCACTGGCACCGTTGATCACATCATATCCGTCGATCAGCGAATCCTGCTTATTCAACATATAATATTTTTCCAAAAAGGAAGTATTGATAAACCAGCATAACATAATCGTCCCTGCTACAAGTCCGACTAATATCACTGCAAGTTCGCGGGTCAGTGACCCTTTTTTATCTCTTTTCATATTATGACAACCATCCTGTAATGTCAATCAGTTTTGCAAATAATCGTCAATACCCTACTCCACTATAAACTTGTAGCCAACACCCCAGATTGTCTTGATATACTCCCCTTTTTCCCCGATTTTGGCACGGAGTTTTTTGACATGTGTGTCAATTGTCCTTGCATCTCCAAAGTAATCATAATTCCACACGTTGTTCAATATCTTTTCACGGGATAGTGCAATTCCCTGATTCTCCATAAAATAGTCCAGCAGTTCAAATTCTTTAATACTTAATTCGATCGGTCTGCCATCCACGGTCACAAGATGCGCCGTCTTATCCAGTTTAATACCGCCCGCCTCAACAAATTTTTCATCATTTCCGGCAGTCAGTCCGCTTCTGCGAAGCAGTGCATTTACCCTTGCCACAAGGATTTTCGGTGAAAATGGTTTGGAAATGTATTCGTCCACTCCAAGTTCAAATCCGGTCAGTTCATCGCTCTCATCGCTTTTTGCAGTCAGCATAATGATCGGAACTTTGGATGTTTCACGCACCTCACGGCAGACATCCCAACCGTTGATCTTTGGCATCATGATGTCTAAAATGATCAGTGCGATATTTTTTTCTTTATAAAATATATCCAGTGCCTCCTCACCGTCTCCGGCCTCCAGCACCTCATAGTCTTCCCTCACCAAAAAGTCGCGGACCAGTTTACGCATCCTGCTCTCATCATCTACTACAAGAATCTTTAATCTCTCCATATCGTCCTCCGGTTACGTCTGTTCTCTCTTTATTATATCTCGATTTTATGGCGAAACTGTGAAATCTGTCTGTTCTGTGTCCACCTGGATTCCAAGTTCCTGTTCTTTTTCGCTCACTGCCTTTTCCCGCTCCGTCAGTTCCTGCTCCCAGGATGCATAACGGTTTAAAAGTTTCGACTGATAGTCCACGATCGTCGGACTGTCGCTCGTCAGTGTCATGGCAAACATTGCCACAACGCACACCACAAGGATTGCATTCACGCACAGGGAAATCTTCAATTTCCCGGAGGACTCTGTCTCTAATGCCTTCCTGTCGATCTTTGCAAGCTTTTTTTCACGCTGTCTCGCCCTGACCGCCCGCACACGTTCCTTCTGTGCGATCTCACGCTTCTGCTTTTTTAAGCTTGCCTCAAGTCTCGGATGTGTGACCGGAATCGGCAGGATATCTTCATTTTTGATAAAAGGAATTGTCGTCAGGTATTCCTGCAGATCCTTTAAGTAACTGTATCCGACTGCCGTCTCAAACAGTTTCTGCTCGATCATTTTGTTATAAACCTGCAATACGACCTCCGGATCATTCATATCGGTCTTGGTCTTGATATATCTGATCCCCTCGATCTCCTTTTTCGCCTGTTCTGCTTCATCCTTATTTTCAAAAGAAAATCCACCAACGCTCACTCTCTGCGTATTTTCCGGCATTTGTTCTTCCTCCGTTCCATTTACACTTCCTAAGCACATGTTATTTTTATTATAAAAAATAACTTTACAGTTTGCAAGTTTTATCCGTGCAGATATAGAATACTCTCCTCCGGGATAGCGAGGTACTGCGGCATTTTTTCCTGATATTCTTTCTGCCAGCTTTCTTTTGGGATTTTCCACCAGACATCATGTTCGAAAACAACCACCAGTTCAAAAGGATCGTCGAGGATCTTTCCGTTTTGGCACTCCACCAGATTTTCACGCTGTCCGTTCTCCGGCAGTCTTAAATAATGTGCGCGGATGCCGATATGTGTCGTATTTTCCGGGATCATGCCCTTTACGCAGACCGTTGTATTCCAGTTTGGCAGAACCATCGTATGGTCGTCCACTCTCTCGATTTTTTCAATATTTTTGCAGCCTGTCAGCTTCGCTGCTGCCGGTGTGCCGGGATTTTTAAAAATCTCTTTTGTGACGCCAAATCCCGCCTGTCTGCCATCCTCCACGATCAGCATATGTTCACAGAAGCGGTAGATCTCATCACGGCTGTGCGTCACCATCAGAATGTCTTTGTCATAACCGGACAAAAGTTCCAACAGTTCCAACTGCAGTTTTTCTTTCAAAAATGCGTCCAGCGCAGAGAAAGGCTCATCCAGCATCAAAACCTCCGGGTCTGACGCAAGGATTCTCGCCAGCGCCACACGCTGCTGCTGCCCGCCGGATAATTTTCCCGGATAAGAGGATTTTAACTCTGTCACATGCAGCAGTTCCATATAATCTGCCGTCTGTTTTTTTATCTCCTCCGCAGACATTTTCTGACCGGGACGATACTGAAAACCAGCCGCAATGTTCTTCTCCACCGTCATGTTCGGAAACAGTGCATAATTCTGGAATAAATAGCCGACATGTCTGTCCTGCACGCGCAGATTGATCTTTTTGCCGGAATCAAACAATACCCTGCCATTCAAAACAATTTTCCCACGATCCGGTGTCTCAATGCCGGCAATGCATTTTAACGTCATGCTCTTGCCACAGCCGGACGCACCGAGGATTCCGGTGATTCCCTGTTTTCCTTCGGTATCAAAAGAAACAGACAGCACTTTGTCATTTAGTTTTTTTTCGATCTCCACCTGTAAACTCATCTTTTTTCTCTCCACGCAGATTCATTCCTGCCACGATGAGCAGGGAAAAAGCAACAATGATCAACACGTATTTTCCTGCGGTATCCATATCCCCGGCCGCCACCTCAGAATAAATGGCGAGTGGCAGTGTCCTTGTTTTTCCTGCAATATTTCCGGCGATCATCGCAGTCGCTCCGAATTCGCCGAGCCCTCTTGTGAATGCGAGCACGCCGCCGGAGAGGATTCCCGGTCTTGCCTGTGGCAGAATAATTTTCCAGAAAATGGTGCGTTCACTCATGCCAAGCGTCCTGCCCGCATAGATCAGATTTGCATCGACCTGCTCGATCGCGCCTCTCGCCGAGCGGTACATCAGTGGAAACGAGATCACGACAGCCGCCAGAACGGTTGCCTGCCAGCTGAACACGATTTTATAATGAAATACTTTTTCTAAAAAGATACCGGCCGGTCTTTTTGCTCCAAACAGATAAAGCAAGAAAAAGCCCGCTACGGTCGGAGGCAGTACGAGCGGCAGTGTCAGCAATCCATCCAGCCATGCTTTTGCTTTTGGGGAACGGACAGACACAACGCCCCGTGCTGCCCAAAGCCCCAGAAAAAATGTGATGATGATCGATACGACCGATGTTTTTAACGAGATCCATACCGGAGAAAGATCCATTTTTTATGCCTCCTGAACTACTATCCTGTCTTATTGCTGTGAATTGACAGTGAATCCTGCTACCTTGAATACGTCAAGCGCTTCATCGGACTGTAAAAACTCCATGAATGCATCTGCTGCGTCTTTGTTCTTTGTCTCTTTTAACTCTGCCACCGGATAAATGACTTTGGAAACACTTCCCTCCGGTGCTTCTGCCACAACCGAAACCTTGTCAGTCATGGAAGCTGCGTCTGTTGCGTAAACGATCCCGGCGTCTGCACTTCCCTCAGCCACCCAGTTTAATACTTCTGTCACGTTGGTTCCAAGACTTAATTTACCTTCCACACTGCTCCAGAGATCCAGATTCTCCAATGCCTCTTTGCCGTACTGTCCTGCCGGAACACTCTCCGAATCACCGATTGCGATCATATCTGCATGCACGATGTCCTCAAAAGAAGTGTAGCCGCTCTCATTTCCCGCCGGAACGATCAGAACGATTTTATTTTCCAGAAGATCCACAGATGCATCCTCTGCGATATAGCCCTCCTCCTGCAATGCCTCCATCTGTTTTAACGCTGCGGAAAAGAAGATGTCCACATCTGCGCCAGCCTCGATCTGTGACTGTAATTTTCCGGAACTGTCATAAGTTCCCTCGATCGACACTTCCGGGTACTGTGCTTCAAACATTGGGATCAGATGCTCTGTAAAAGATTTTTCCAGACTTGCGGCTGCCGCCAGTGTGATCGTTCCCTGAATGTCTGCATTCTGTGCTGCACCGGATGTTTCTGTTGTCACAGTTTCCTCCGTGCCTTCATTCTGCGCCGGAGCATCTGTGTTTGTATCTGCTCCTTTATTGCTGCCACAGGCTGCAAGTCCTGCGGTCATAGCTGTCAGTAATAGAACTGCTGTCAACTTTTTCATCATTTTTCCACATCTTTCTTCTGATTGTTTTTATATGCAGTTTTATATAAAACTGCAAATTGTTTGCAAATTCATGTTTCTTTTATTTTCCCGCACAATTTCCGGTATTTCCCTTTAAAATATCAATTCCATGCGTCAGTGCACCGATCGCATATTCCAGACACTCTCTTACCGCCTTCGGGCTTCCCGGTAGGTTGACGATCAATGCCTCTTTCCGGATTCCCGACACGCCTCTGGAGAGCATCGCCCTCGGCGTGATCTGCAGGGAATAATAGCGCATGGCTTCCGAGATTCCCGGTGTTTCGCGCTCAACTGCACGCATGGTTGCCTCCGGCGTATTGTCTCTTTTGGAAAAACCTGTTCCACCTGTCGTTAAGATCAGATCCGCTTTATCTTCATCCGAAAGTTCGCACAACAGTGCGGTCAGCGAGTCTCCATCATCCGGGATGATCTTTTTGAGAACTACCTCATAGCCCTCTTTTCTCACAATTTCTTCGGCCGCCGCTCCGCTCGCATCCTCCCGCTCTCCCTTAGAAGCGGTATCGCTTAACGTGATGACTGCCGCCCGGTACTGCACATGAAATTCATCCCCGACACTGATTTTTCCGCCGTGAAGCACTTTCGCAAAAACGCCGTTGGTCGGCATGATGCACTCGCCCATCTTCTGAAAAATTTCACAGCCGTGATGACATTCTTTTCCGATCTGCGTTAATTCCAGCACCACATCTTTGCACGTAAACCTTGTCCCGACCGGGAACTTTGTAAAATCATAGCCGCTCACGACGAGATTTTCTCCGAAAGCCCCATCTGTAACCTCTGCACCACGCGCCTTAAATGCGGCGATCGTTTCCTCTGATAATAAAGAAATCTGCCTGTGCCAGTTTCCTGCATGGGCATCTCCCTCAATGCCCCAGTTTTCCACAAATACTGCGGATTCTATATTTTTCTTCTGTGTGCCACGCTTTTCACTGATGCACACAGCCCTTACTTTTCCCATTTAAAAACCCAGCCTTTCCCACAACCTGCAAAGATTGCGTTTCTGTATAACATCTGTAAAACGAACTTCGTCTGTGTACAAAATTTTCTATATTATCCTCCAATTTCCGACATTCCCCTGTGTTCTGTCCGCTCCGGCTCATTAATTTCCCCAAAATGATGGCACTTCGGTTTTTGTGTGATAGTCATTTCAATCTGCGCTTTTAACTCTGCATCCGAAACACCGTCTCTTAACAGCGTGCGCAGATCCATTCCTGTCTCATATTGCAGACATGGTTTTAAAAAACCGTCCGCCGTCATGCGGACACGATTACATCCACTGCAGAATTTATGTGAAATCGCACTGATAAATCCAATTTTTCCTTCAAATCCATCAATTTCCATATAATGTGCCGGTCCGCTTCCAAGTTTTTCCCCGCACGGTCTGATCGCCCCATAAGTTTCACTGAGTATGTGCTTCACCTCTGCCTCTTTTAATGTATGTTTTTCTTTTCCCTGACCGATCGGCATCAGTTCGATAAAACGGACATTTACGCCGTCTTTTGCAAGTTCTGCCAGCGCAAGCAGCTCCTCTCTGGTCTGGTGCATCAGCACACAATTCACTTTTACAGAGATCCCTGCCTGTTTTTGCGCCTTTCGTATTCCCCGCAGCACTGCTTCCAGATTACCGTCAGAGGGATTCCTGTCCACATGACATCCTCCTGTGAGGGAATTGTAATGTTCCGGCTTTAATGTATCCAGACTGATATTCACACCATCGAGTCCCGCTTTTACAAGACCATCCAGCTGTTGTTCCAAAAGGATCCCATTCGTCGTCAGTGTCACTTTTTCCATGCCGCATTCCTTTTTCAGCCGGAAAATAAGTTCTTCAATATGTTCCCTCACCAGAGGCTCACCCCCGGTCAGCTTAACATTTTTGATCCCGAGACTGCGGTAAATTCCCGCTAATTTCACGATCTCGTCATAAGTCAGAAGTTCTTCCTGTCTCAGATACGTCTTACGCGTCTGCGGCATACAATAAATACAGCGCAGATTACAGCGGTCTGTGACCGAAATGCGGATATAGTCGATATTGCGGCTGTATTGATCTAACATTGTTCTCTTTCCTTACTTCGCTCAAAAAGTCCGGATTTTCCACCGTCTTTTTTTTCTAAATGAACGTCAAAAATTTCCATTGCGCGGTCCATTGCCTTGCACATGTCATAAATCGTCAGAAGCGCCACATTCACGCCCATCAGTGCCTCCATCTCCACTCCGGTCTTCCCGGAAACTTTGACCGTGCACAATGCCCTTATGATATTTTCCGCTTCGTTTACTTCAAAATCAACGGTACATTTATTCAGACAGAGCGGATGACACATCGGGATCAGATTTGACGTCTGTTTTGTTCCCATAATTCCTGCCACACGCGCTACGGTAAGCACATCGCCTTTTTTTGCTGTGTGGGTGACAATTGCGGTCATCACCGCGTCATTCACACGGATTTTTCCGCTCGCCACCGCAATGCGCTCTGTGATCTCTTTTCCGGAGACATCCACCATCACGGCATTGCCATTCTCATCAAAATGATTCCATTCCATACCTCTTTAAACCTTTCCAAAAGAACAGTCCGGGAATCTGCACTCTGCACATCCAAGGCATAAGCCCCCATGTCCCAGCACATAAAAATCTTCCGCTTTCACCGGGATCCCGGCTGCGATCCTCGGCAGCATAATGTCAAAAATAGTGCTCTTTGCGTACATCACGCAGCCCGGCAGTCCCATGACCGGCGTGCCGTCCTCAAAATATCCGAGCAGAAACATGGCTCCCGGCAGCACCGGTGCACCGTAGGTGACGATCTGCGCTCCCGAACGCTTAATTGCTCCCGGCGTGCGGTCGTCCGGATCAACGCTCATGCCTCCGGTACATAAGATCATATCCACACCTTTTGCTTTGTACTCTGCTATTTTTTCCGTGATAAGCGCCTCGTCATCCCCCGGATAACAATGCTCTACCGTCTCAATGCCATAGGCTTTCAGCTTCCCAATGACCACATCGGAAAAGGTGTCCCGGATCAGTCCTTTTGCCACCTCACCGCCCGTCGTGATGAGCGCCGCCGTCTTTAATTTATATGGAAGCACATTGACAAGCGGCTCTTTGCCCGCACACCGTTTTGCTGCTTCCATCTTCTCTTTCTCAATGATCAGTGGGATAATTCTGGTTGCCGCAAGCTTCGCCCCCTTTTTCACCGGGGTGTAGGAATGTCTCGTTGCGATCATCATCTCACCAAGTGAATTGACTGCCAGAAGTTTTTCCACATTGATTGTTAAAATTCCGTCAATGTCCGAGGTCAGCTCGATTTTCCCCTCTTTCGGCTGGGAGGCATGCATATGTTCTCCCTGACAGATCTCACGCAGGATCTCTGCCGCCTCATCCTCATGAAGCATGTTTTCGTTCTTCTCCCACACATAGATATTTTCTTTTCCCATGGATAATAACACCGGGATATCCTCTTCTGTCACAATATGCCCCTTGCGGAATCTTGCGTCTTTCGTGACACCCTTTATAATCTGCGTCATGTCATGACATAAAACATGACCGACCGCTTCCTCTGTTTTAATTAATTTCATTGTTTTTCCTCTTATTTTGTCTTGGCGTTCGGGTAAATGTGCGCCATCTTTGCGTCATCATAATGCTCATCCATGTACACCTGCCAGCTCTGCGTTGCTTCCACCTGTCTGCCTCTCTCATCATAGCGTATTAACGCCATGCAGGACACCACAACATTGCAGCACATAAATACGATCAGCATCCATGTCACTGTCTTACCGATCACAACAGGAATTTTTTCTATCAATCCCGAAATTTTCGGATACAGAATCTTAAACCACACAACGGCTGCGATTCCCCAGAAAAAGCAGTACAACAGGTTAATCCTTCCGCCGAGGTTAAACGGCATCCAGCTGTAATCCCAGAATACTTTTCCAAATACCAGCTCCGTGAATACACTGCACAGATACTCGTAAGCACCGCCTAAAAAAGTACCTGTCCAGAACAGAAATCCGTCACTTCTGTCCTTATATTTATATAACATTGCCGTCACCATTGCAATCGCAAGTCCCCACACGATACTGAATGGTCCCCACACCACACTGCTGCGGCTCATCCACACCCCTGCTGTGATGCGGCAGAAAATGGTCTCCGTGATATCTCCCAGGAATGCTCCCACAAAAAATAACATCACGATTTTATAAAAATCACAGCCCTTTGCAAAAACAGTTTTATCCTTTGTGACCTTTTCCACAAAGCTTGCCTTCGGGTAGGCTTTTGTCATTCGTTTTTCAATCGATCCTACAATCTTATTGCCAAGCCTGATGCGGAAACGATCGATTTTGTTATTTGCTTCCAGCCACTTCTCCGGGTGTCTGCTCTTTCCTGTCACAAGCAGATAGGAGGCGAGTACATCCACCACAAGCACACCGATCAGCACCAGCAGAACAATATGTACCAAAAGCTGTGGCAGTATTGCAAGCAATCGGAATACCCACCGGTTGGCATATTTCACCACAACATAACCCAATGCACCTTTTATCAGGGAAACCGGGAGACAGATGTAACCGTCTAAGTTCCATTTACTCTTACTATAATCCCACCAGCGTTTATGATAAAACCTCTCAATTAACTTTCCAGCGACGAACTCTGTAACTGCTGCATACAGGGATGCAAATAAAAAGAGCCATAGCCCGGTCAGTTCCTGCAAGCCCACAGACATTGCAACAGCTCCCACACCGTACAGGATACATAACGGGCCATTTACCAGCCCACGGTTGGAAAATTTCCGGTGCATAAATGTTGCCGCGGCTGTCTCTAACCCCCAGCCCACAAAAGAATATATAAAAAATAGCCACAATAAATCATATCCGGTAAACTGTATCATTCGTATGTCCTCTTTCTGATTTTTCTTCTATATAAACATAGATATTTTTCTCGAATACACTCTTAGATTATATAGAAGCCGCCACTTTTCTTCAAGTAAATTTAAAAAGCCTTTGCAGAAAATTCTTTCCACAAAGGCTTTTCAATCACTTAAATTTGATAATTATCTTCTTACTCTTTTCTTCGCATAACAGAATGCTGTAATCGCGCAGCCGGCAAATAATACCCATAATACTGCCATACTGCCGTTATCCCCTGTTTTTGGAGAAGATGTCACGGTCTCTGCTGTTGCAGAAACTGTATTATCCGTCTCTGTTGCCTGACTCTGTGCTGGTTCTGCTGTTGTTGTCGGATTTGTCACAGAACTTCCCGGTGTTGTCGGATTTTCCGGTGTTGTCGGATTTTCCGGTGTTGTCGGGTTTGCTGGTGTTGTCGGGTTTCCCGGTGTCGTGCTTGTATCGTCTGCTTCCGCAAAAATGAATGTACTAAAATGAGTTACTGTGAAAGTAATGGTACGGCTATTAAGATCATATGAATATCCATTTCCATTCGAAAAATTCTCATTGACTGTACCGTCAGCATTCATATGTAAAATAACAAGTTTACTGATATCGATTCCCCTTGGAACAGGGATTGTAATTGTAACCGGAACTGCAAGTCCAGAAGCTGCTGTACTTACATTTGTCAGTGTAATTCCGAGTGGAATTGCATTTTTGTATTTGCTGTCCAATGTGGCAACATCCGCTTCTTTGGTAATCTTTAATCCGACATTTGATACCCCGTCATCTGCATTCAATGCTGCACCCAAAACTTTAATATTTGCTGTATCAATATAAGCTTTTACATCCTCAGAAACATCATTTGCAACCGTAATTCCAGACATTTTCTCAATTGCTTCTACCGTTGCACGCGTATCACTGTTTGTCTGCATTGCTGTTCTAAGAGTTGCTGTATCAGTTTCCTTCAATCCATCTCTTAATGCTTTGGCAATCTCTGCTTTTTTTGTCTCGTCTGCTTCATTATAGATTTTATTTAAAGTATCTGCATCTGCTTTATCTACTGAATCCACGCCTGCTTGAGTTAATACATCTTTTAATGTATTGTCAACCTCTTCACTGGACGATGTAGTATCATAAATATCCGTAAATACTTCGTCACTATTTAAACAAGTATCAATATCATTACTCTGCACAGAAATTCCAACTTTATAATATTTATAGTCGTCTTTCATATCATTATTAAAATCAATTTCTATCCCCTGATTATCAAACGATCTGCCCTTACCAGCTCTTTGAAACCATCGTTCTTTATCATTACTTCCATATATTCTTGTATTAATCATTTTTCCCGTTAATTGGGAATTTTCATCTACTGCCGGAATCGTCAAAATACCTTTTTCCCATTTCACTGTAGAAATATTTACTGGATCCAATTTTGCTGTAGGTTTTGTATAATTATATATCACTGTATTTACTTTTGTGGTAACAACACCATTTTTAACAATAAAATACTTAAATAAATATTCTCCTGACTCACTAATACAATTTGATATATCAATCTGTCCTTCACCTTCAACAAACTTTAAGCTTGCTGACATATGATTTGTCCCATTCTGACCGCGATTAAATGCAACTATGCGTCCTGATCCAGATTGATTACTTGAATCTTTTACGATAATCTTTCCATTTTTCGCTTCAGCAGATACATCATCTAATGTTCCATTTACATATTCAATACTCTCAGCATCATCCTCAAATAGTCTGTCATCAAATGTCGAATTATATTCTTGACTGCAAATCAAGTCACCCTCTGCACTGATTAATGCCACATATAATGTTTCAGATTCCTTTCCTGAAACTTTCACTTCTACCTGTCGATTTTTTTGCTCAGTTGTCTCCTTTGCAAGATTAAATAATTCATCCCTTGTATAATTATATTCATTCCTATTATACACATAATAAGCAATATACGCATTTTCTTCACTCGTAGTAATCTGATAGTTAAAAGCATTCTCTCCAATATCATATGATATCGGTTTGATTTCAACCTTACCACCTATCGTCTCTGCCTTTGTCAGTACCTGTGTCGGCAGCATTGTCACTATTAAAACAACTGCCATGCAGAGTGCCAACACATTCCACTTCATTCGTCTTTTCCTCATAACTTTGTATCTCCTTTATCTTTGATTGTGATACAGCAACAAAATCAAACCCCTTGTCCTATTTTCCAAAATAATGGTTATAATTTTATTAACTGCTCGGTACGTTCGTCTTATTATGTAAAAGACGAACCTTTTTTCTTAAAACATATTTACACACTTAGCTTTCTGTTTTAATGTCGCATGAATATATAAATCCATGGTAATCTGTGTGGAAGAATGCCCTAAAATAGAGGAAACTGTTTTACACTCAACCCCACTCTCAAGACACGAAGATGCAAACCCATGACGCAGCGAATGAAAATTATAATCAGAAAGATTACAGTGCTTTAAAATGGTTTTAAAATGTTTCTGCACATTCCGGGGTTCCGTACAACGTGTGGTTCCTGTCAGGAAATAACAATCCTCCGGTTTTCTTTTTTCTTTCAAACAGTTTTCCAAAAAATCAGGAATCGGTATCGCTCTGATCGATGAAAACGATTTTGGAGTTCGGATATACAGCATTGTTTTTGGAAGTCCTTCCCTGTAATTATCATTTTGAATCCGCGATACAGTCCTTTTTATCTCAAATATTCCCATGTCCAGATGAATATCTTCCCATTTCAATCCACACAATTCACCAATTCTGATACCTGTACTTCGGCACAACAGAATCCCAAGTGCATATGTGTCATTTTTCTGTAATAAATATTCTTTGATACATGCACTTTCGTCCTCAAGCAGTACTTTAGATTCCAAACGGTGAACGGTAAGATAACAGTGATGTATCATTTCCTCATAATTGTCGTTTTGCACTGCATGTTTTCTTAGAATCGTTTTCAAAACACGCAGTGCAGAATAAATGGTACTATCCGCATATTCTCTTTCCTGCAAATCCAAAACCAATTGTTCGAGGTATGCCTTGTTCAATTTCATGACATCAATTTTCCCTAATTCCGGTTCAATCAGCTTTCTGATCAGATAACAATAATTTGCATACGTACTCTTTTTAATTTTTGCTTTTTGCTGTATCAGCCAATTTTCACACATTTCTTCTGTTTTTAAATCATTGTTCATAGTTCCTCGTTTCCGCATTGTTCCTTATTTTTTTGTTGAAACACAATGCAATTACAAATTATAAAAGATTGTTACATCTCTTGCTTTTTGAATTGAAATATGCTAAATTAGATAAGAAAAGGTTCGTCTTTTACATAAAAAGACGAACCTTTTTCATATGGAATGCTTCCTCTTTAGAGTAAGCTGCCTTATAATATTTCTCGCTGATCAGGGCATCATAGACATTCGCAAGCAAAACAAGCTGCGCTGACATGGTTGCAAACTTTTCCGCAACAATTCTTGTGTATCCCTTCACACGCTAGATGTGCTCACCGCTTTCTAAGTTCCGGTACTCAACAATCGTACAAGCCAATCAAAAAAATAAGGAAACCCCTGATTTTAAAGGTTTCCTTAAAAAAATAGAGCGGGTGATGGGAATCGAACCCACGTATCCAGCTTGGAAGGCTGGTGTTCTACC
>OLPC01002072.1_pt1 | contig 15755 bp, 15 predicted proteins | sample 1672341 | NCBI WGS metagenome assembly OLPC01 (sample SAMEA3136673, study PRJEB25190) | human gut metagenome | reverse complement strand
AGTCCCGAGTGGCGTAGTCTTTATTTGATCCGTCCAAGTTTTGGGGCGCAGTTCAGTTTGAAGGGGCCCTTTGCAGATTCGGATTCTTCGAGGGCGAAGGGGCGAGCTCCAATATAGTCGTGCTCAGACGCGACATAGCCCAGGTTATTCGCTAGAAACCGCCCTACTGCCCGCATCGAAGCTCCTTCATATTGATCAGCTGAACGCGGAGATGGGCGCCCCCCCCTTCGCAGAAACGCCGGTGCCGTGGCGGGCATGGTCGGCTTCCATGTCGGGCGGCCCTCGACCTCGTGAAACGCCTTGCTGGGCACGGGCTTGACGGGCTGTTGCGCGGGGCGGCCCTTCCCGCATCGAAACGCTCCTTCGGCGGCACGAAGTGTGTAATGCCCGCTTTGCCGTTTTACTCGTGGGTTTGTGAATGGTAATGTTCGGTCTTGCCCCTGAATGCAGATCATTTTTGAAAGAAGATAATTCATTATGTCCGATACCTTTATTTCCCTGAAGCCCAAGCGCGATGTGGCGCTGTTCGACTTGGACGGCACGGTGCTCGACACCTATGCTCCCATTCTGGAAAGCATGCGCTACGCCACCAAGACGGTGTTTGGGGAAGCCCTGCCCGATAACAAGCTTGTTTCCATGGTTGGGCAGCCTCTGGTAACTCAGATGCAAGCGTTTGCCGCCGAACGGGGTTGCGGCTCTGAGGTTGCCGACGAACTGACGCGCGTCTATCGCGAATATAACGAGCGCGACCTTGACGAAAAGTCCTTCCCGTTCCCGGGCATACCCGAGGCGATTGCCTCTTTGAAGAATGCGGGCTTCACGGTTGGCGTGGTTACGTCAAAGCGCGCAGTCTTGGCCACGAAGAGCCTGAAGGCTCATGGGTTGTTCGATGCGTTTGCCTGCGTGAATGGCGCCGAAGATAGCACTGCCCACAAGCCTGATCCCGATCCGCTGCTGACGGCGGCAAAGAAACTCGGGGTTTCGCCTGATAGATGCGTGTATGTGGGCGACAGCCCCTACGACTTACAGGCTGCCCATGCCGCAAACATGCCATGTGTGGGCGTTACCTGGGGCAAGTTCTTCGGGCGCGACATCTTGCTCGAGCAGATGCCAAGCGTGCTTATCGCCAGCCCTGAAGAGCTTGTTGGCGCGGTTGAGTTTGCGGCAATCCATTAAAGGACTGCATACCGCGGTTGAGTTCTCCGTATTCCGTCAACGGGCTGGTCGCGCGCGGTTGAATTTGCCACAATCCATTAAAGTAAAGCCGGGAGAGTTGTCCCTCCCGGCTTTTGTTGTATTGTGGCGCTAAGGCTGCATACGGTGTCGTCATTCGCTCGCGCCGACCTTGGGCAACACGAGGCAAGCTAAGGCTGCGCACAGGGGGATTGGCGATGCGTGCGGGAGACTTCTGGGTCGTCAGGACCGCTGTTGCTTACGGTCTTCGGGGGGGAGCGATGCGCGCGCGGGCTTCTTCCTTTAGTGCGGTGCTGGGACAGAATAGAAGCTTGCGGCATCCGCATTCCCGCGCAGGCGGCGAATTGGACATCGGATCGCATGCGGGGGGTCGCCCCCGAGCCGAAGTACACCTTCGTGTCCCATGTTGCATCGGACGTCATGCAAAGGCTCGTCCATACCAGGGGCGTGTGCATAGAGCGCGCATTGAGCCGCACGCAAGGAGAGCAAACGGCATCTGCTTCCGAGCAGACGATCGGGTGGCACTTTGACCACGTAGAAAGGGGATTGCTATGGCGTTTTGTACGGATACGGTTTGCGCGGGCGAAGGGGTGTTCACTCTTGAGGCCGTGGTCACGGTAACCCCGCGCGGTATCGTGGTGTACGCTTGTACGCCTGCTTTCGCTCACGTGGGCGCTACGGCTCAGGCCATTCCGCGCCCAGAGCCAGGGCGCACGGCAACAGTTAGCTTGCTTGCCGTCCCCTGCCATAGGGATGAAATTCCCGCCCATGATATTGCCGCCGCTCTGGCAACGGAGTTCGCCATGCCCTGCTCCGCTAGCACGGGCTATCACGTGGAAAATGCTTCTCCTTCCGATTTGCAGAAGATGCTCGAAGTGAACCAGCAGCTCATCGAAGCGCTGAAGGAGCACGTTGCGGCGATGCTTGCCAGCTTGAGCGAATAGCCGCCGCCCACGCCGATGCATCGCGCCCACCGATGCACGCTCGCTGACACCGTCTGGGCCCCGACCAGCGCCAACCGAGCCGCGCGTCAACCGATGCGCGCTCGCCGGCACCGTCCGAGCCCCGACCCGCGCCGACTGGGCCCCAGCCCACTGTCACCCGCTCCCAGGGCGCCCGCCATACCGCGTCGCCGCCCGCTCCACTAGGCCTACGATTCCGCGCGCTCCTCGGTCTCGGATTCGTCCCACCGCCCGAGCCCCGGCCCTGCGCCTCCATCGCCTACGCGCTGCTCCCGGCTGCCCGCGTCCCTCTATGTCGCCATCGAGCAGATCCAGAATCGTCGTCTAGGTCGTTGTCATCGGGAAGTCCCGCCCGCATCGCCCCCCCCATCGCGCCCACCGCGCGCCGCCGCCCGCATCGCGCCCACCGTGCGCCGACATCCGCGTCACCCCCCCATCTCTCTCCTCGCGTTGCGGCGGCCCCAGGGCCCTGGCTGGCAAGAACCGCACCGTATGCATCCCTTTTTCGCCGAATGCGCGAAAAAGGCCCTCTTCCTGGCAACATCCGCCCGAAATGCATGCTTTTCGAGATCAAGATGGCAACATCCTCGCCCCATGCATCCGTTTCCGGGCGCAATCGGGCGATTCAGGATACATGGCGCGCGAATCTTGCCGCCAAGGGCCCTTTTCCGCGTCGAGGAGCCCGAAATCACGCATGGCGCGAAGATGTTGCCAGCGCCGCCCGGCCTTTCCGCGGCAGCGGCATGCGGTCCGGCCGAACGGGCCTTGCGCCATGCAGCAGCGGCATGCGGCACGCGGCATGGCCGAACGGGCTTTGCGCCCTACGGCGCGGGCCTGGCCTGCTTGCCGCATGCGCCCCCCCGCCATCTCGCCCGCGTTCATCGCCGCCGTCTTACACGCGGCGCGCTTCGCCGCCCGCATTGCGTCCACCGTGCCCAGCCATCCGCCGCGCCGCCCATTGCGGTCGGGATGAGCTGTCGATCGGGCTCTTCCTGCCGCCCTCGCGCTGCCCACGCCGACGCATCGCGCCCACCGATGCGCGCTCGCTGGCACCGCTCGGCCCCAACCCGCGCCAACTGAGCCCCAGCCCCGAGCCAACCGGACCCCAGCCCCGCGCCAGCCGAGTCCCGGCCCACCCGTGGAGCCGTCTGCGCCCATCCGCGCCCCGCCACCCGCCGCGCCTCACCCTGCCGCGTGGGTCTCGCTGCGGTTCCGGTAATTCCCGCGAAATGGTGCGGTGATACAATTGCCCATACAAGAAAACTCCGTTTTTAAGGACAAGCAATGAGCTCTATTTTTGGCGACAAGCCCGTAGTGGGAATCATCATGGGATCCGAGTCCGACATGCCTACGATGGAAGCGTGCATGAAACAGCTTGAGGAGCTGGACGTTCCCTACGAGGTTAAGGTGGCAAGTGCCCACCGCAAGCCCGCAGAGGTACACGAATGGGCATCTTCTGCAGTAGACCGCGGTATTCGCGTTATCATCGCTGCTGCTGGCAAGGCTGCTCACCTCGGCGGTGTTGTTGCCGCCTATACGCCGCTCCCTGTTATTGCCGTCCCTATGAAGACCAGCGATTTGGGCGGTTTGGACTCGCTGCTTTCCATGGTTCAGATGCCCAGCGGCGTACCTGTCGCAACGGTTGCTATCAATGGTGCAAAGAATGCAGGCATCCTGGCTGTTCAGATGCTCGGCACTGGCAACGATGAGGCACGCGCTAAGATCGAAAAGCTCAAAGCCGATATGGCCGAGGCGTAAAAGGATATAGCTTAATGGCAAAAGAATTCTTGACGGGTAACGAAGCATTCGCCCATGCCGCCCTCGAGGCGGGCGTTCGCGTGTGCGCCGGGTACCCAGGCACGCCTTCTTCCGAGGTCATCGAAACGGTGGCCAAAGAGCATGCCGCCGGTCGCGCCGAAGGCGTTCATGTTGAGTGGTCCACGAACGAAAAGGCGGCTTTGGAACTGTTGGCGGGTGCAGCCTATTCTGGCGCACGCACGCTGTACACCTGCAAACAGGTGGGCTTGAACGTTGCCAGCGATGCCCTGATGTCGCTGAACTATGTCGGTGTGAAAGGCGGCACTGTTCTGTACGTGGCCGACGATCCGGGCCCTATTTCTTCTCAGACCGAGCAGGATACGCGTCGTTTTGCGGCCTTCGCCAAGGTGCCGGTGTTCGACCCGGCAACACCCGAGCAGGGATGCCAGATGATGAGCGCCGCCTACGAGTTGTCTGAGAAATATCAGACTCCCGTGCTGATGCGCCCCACCACACGTGTATGCCATGCCTCCACCTACTTCGAGGTAGCCGAACATACCCAGGCACGTACGCCCGAAGGCTTCAAGCGCGATTCTCGTTGGGTTATTTTCCCGAAGCGCTCCTATGCTGCGCACAAGGAAATCAACGAGCGTCTGGTTTCCATTGCCAACGATTTCTCCGAGAGCGAATTCGACGCATTCAACCCCATGTTCACCGAGGGCGAAGATGCTCAGTTCGGCATTGTTGCCGGCGGCATTTCGTACGCCTATACGCGTGAGGCATTGCGCTTGCTGGAAGAAGAAGCTCAGGCGGGCAAGCTCGTGTGGGCGCAAGGTGCTCCTGCAGCGCCAATTCTTCCGCCGCAGTGCGAAGGCGGTTACTGCACCATGGGTGGCCCCGCTTACGGCAAGACGGTGGATGCTCTTCCTGCGTATCGCATTATGCAGGTGGGCACGCCGTATCCGTTTCCTCAGAAGCGCGCCGTGCGCTTTGTCGAGGGCTTAAGCGATGTGATTGTGCTCGAAGAGCTGGATCATGTTCTGGAAGACGAAATGCTGAAAACGGCAGGGTGCGTGCATGCCGGCTATCGTGTGCATGGCAAGCTGACAGGCGAAACCACCGATCGCGGTGAAAACACGGTAGACGCCATTGCTGCTCAGCTGCGTGCATTCTTCGGTGTGCAGCTGGCCGAGCCCCGCAAAGTGTTCGGCGCTGAAGCTGCCACCGCTGCAAGTGCTGGCGAAGAAGCGGCTCAGATTCAGCCGCCTGCCCGCCCTCCGCTGCTATGCCCGGGCTGTCCGCATCGTGGTGCGTTCTATGCGGTGAAATCCGCGCTGAAGAAGCCAAGCGACGGCATTTTCTGCGGCGATATCGGCTGCTATACGTTGGGTAATGCAAAGCCCCTGAACGCTGTCGACACGTGCCTGTGCATGGGCGCGGGCATTACAGTGGCACAGGGCTTTAGCGTGGTAGAGCCTGGTAAGAAGGCTCTTTCGTTCGTAGGCGATTCCACCTTCTTTGCCAGCGGCATGACGGGCATTGCCAATGCGGTGTACAACCAGCACGACATCACCGTATGCGTACTGGACAATGCCACCACGGCGATGACCGGATCTCAGCCCCATCCGGGCACGGGCGTTACCTTGATGGGCCCCAAGTCCGAGCCTGTTTCCATCGAAGCGGTGCTGCGCGCATTGGGTGTGAAAGTTATCACCCATGCCAATCCGCTGCGCTTGGATGAAGCACGCGAAGCGGCTCGTGAGGCAATCTACTACGATGGTCCTTCCGCCATCATCTTCGAATCGCCTTGCGTGAAGCTGATCAAGCCTGGTGCTCCTGTTCGCTACTGCGAAGAGGCATGCACGGGCTGTGGCAAGTGCGTGCTGAAAATCGGGTGCCCCGCGCTTTCGTGGGATGCCGAGAATCGCCGCCCCGTTGTTGACGCTTCGCTGTGCAACGGCTGTGGTTTATGCACGTACCTATGCGAAGACGGCGCCCTAGAGTGCGATGGGAACGAAGGGAGTGCGAAATGATCAACGTTTCTCTTGCCGGCATCGGCGGGCAGGGCAGCGTACTTGCTGCGAAGATCTTGGCCGAAGCTGCCCGTTCAAAGGGCTGGCAGGTGCGTACGGCTGAAACCACGGGCATGGCACAGCGCGGTGGCGACGTTATGAGCCACGTGCGCATGGGCAACAACGGCGAAGAGGTGTTTTCTCCGTTGCCTGGCGATGCGTCCGACGATGTGATCATCGCACTTGAACCTGGCGAGGGTCTGCGCGCTCTTCATCTGCTGAAGCCTTCGGGCGTGATGGTAGTTGCTCGTTCAGGCGTTGCCCCTACGGTGGGCGATTTCAAATCGCCTTCGTACGACCCTGCCAAGATGATCGAGGCTTTGCAGGCATCGGGTGCTCATGTGGTTGCGGTGGACGATGTTGCCCTGTGCGGCGCACTGGGTTCCCGTAAGGCGCTGAACATTATCATGCTGGCAAGCGCCCTTAAGGCGGTAAACGCACCCGAAAGCCAGAGCGCCCTTCGCGGCGTGCTGACGCTTGATGATATGCGCGCCGTTGTTCCCGCTTGCGTGAAGGAGCGTTTCGTCGAGATGAACCTTCGCGCTGTCAGCCTGGTCGAGGGCGTGTAGGCAGGCTGGTGCTCGTGCTTTCGGCTTGGTTGGGTGCATAGCCTGATCTGGATTGGCTTTCGCGCTGTCAGCGGTTGGAGCGTGGTTTTGGTTGGTTCTCACGTTGTGGGTCTTGCCGTGGGCGCGTAGGCCGATAGGGCCTGCACCATCAGCCCAGCTGGGGAGCGTGCGGCTCGATTGCTGCCTGTGTCGTTAGCTCGGCTGAAGGCACCTAGCTCGATGGGCCGTACCGTCAGCCTGGGTTTGGGCGCGTAACTCGATTATTCCGATGTGTTTCGCTTTATCGTGCTAGAGTGTGACGCATCATCTGTAATTTGGTTAGAAGCCGCAAGGGGAGGGTGCCCCCTATTTGCGGTTTGTTTTCAGCGTAACAAGGCAACCTGCTACACAGAAAGGCAGATCCATGGAATTGACCGACGAGCAGTTCTCCCTCATCAAGGAGCAGTTCAAGACGCTGAAGGAGCGTTCGCCCTTCTATGCGAAGAAATTCGAGGGCATCGATCTTTCTGACGTTCAGACCCAGGAAGATTTTGAGAAGCTGCCTTTCTCCGAAAAGGCTGACTTGCGTGAGGCCTATCCGCTGGGTTTGGCCGCCGTGCCCGAGGAAAAGATCGTTCGCATCCATTCTTCTTCTGGCACCACGGGTATTCCGGTGGTGATTCCCTATACCCAGAAGGATGTTGACGACTGGGCCACGATGTTTTCGCGCTGCTACGAAACGGTGGGCATCACCAACAAAGACCGCATTCACATTACGCCGGGCTATGGCCTGTGGACGGCTGGCATCGGCTTCCAGCTTGGTGCTGAAAAGCTGGGCGCTATGGCGGTTCCGCTGGGTCCAGGCAACACCGAAAAGCAGCTGCGCATGATGGAAGACCTGCAGTCTACTGTTTTGTGCGCCACTTCTTCCTATGCTTTGCTCCTTGCCGAGGCAATTGCCGAGCGCGGCATCCGCGACAAGCTTGCTCTGAAGAAGGGCGTTATAGGTTCCGAGCGTTGGAGCGAAAAGATGCGCCATCGTATTGAAACCGAGCTGGGCATCGAGATCTTCGACATCTACGGTCTTACCGAAATCTATGGACCGGGCATTGGCATTTCTTGCCACGAGCACGATGGCATGCATCTGTGGAGCGACTACGTATATGCCGAGGTCGTTAACCCGAAAACAGGCGAGCCCGTGCCTGATGGCGAGGTTGGCGAGCTGGTTCTTACCACCCTACGCAAGGAAGGCGCTCCCCTTATCCGCTACCGCACGCACGACCTTACCCGCATCATTCCGGGCGACTGCGCTTGCGGCATGAAACACCCCCGCATCGACACGCTGGTAGGCCGCACCGACGATATGTTCAAGGTCAAGGGCGTTAATATGTTCCCCGCTCAGGTGGAAGAGGTCATCGCCGCAACCTCGGGTACGTCTTCCGAGTACCAGGTAATGATCGAGCATATCATGGGCCGCGACGTGCTTACAGTGCTGTTCGAAACCTCGCTTGAAGGCGAAGCTTTGCAGCGTTGCGAAGAAGAGCTGGCGCTCATCTTCAAGGCAAAGATCGGCTGCACTCCCGATGCCAAGGGTGTGCCCATCGGCGAGCTTCCCCGCTCCGAGAAAAAGACCCAGCGCATCTTCGACAGCCGTTACTAAGTTCTACCAACGCCGCCCCTCCCACGGGCGGCGTTTTTTTATGGCGTAGGCTAGGCGTGCTGTTGGGCGTCGAAAGATGTGCCGCCTCGGATTGGGGGTTATGGGCAGATTGCGACTTGCCGGTTATGGCAACCCGCACCTTGCAGAAAGGGGCTTGCTGGTTGCGGCTATTCTTGCCTTGTTGAAAATGCCCTGTAGGTTGCGGTGGCATACATTCGGCGAAGCCGTTCGTAGGTCGCAGCTACCCGCATCCGACGGAGCCGTTTATGGGTTGCGTCTGCCCGCAACTCATAAACGCCGTTCGCAGGTTACAGATTTCGAGAACGTGTTACGGCATGCTATGATGTTACGGTCCTAAAAGAAGTAACATCGACGCAGAAGGGGACGCGATGCAGGAAGCCGCGCTTGATCCCGATTACGAATCACTTTCCTGGTCTGATTCTGATGACTACGATCAGTACGTAAACGAAGAGCTGACAGATTCCCGTTCGGCGAAGTGGGTCGCCCTGGTTTCTCGCTTGGCGGGGTGCTCCCTTGAAGGGAAAACCGTCCTCGATTTGGGCTGCGGCCCTGGGTTCTTTCCCTGCACGCTTGGTGCAGAAGGCGCCAAGGTGTATGGCATCGATACCTCCGATAACATGCTGGCGTGCGCACGTGCGAATGCCGAAAAGCGCGGCGTTAACGCTGTGATGCTCCATATGGACGCCGAAAGCTTGAGCTTCCCCGGGGCAACCTTCGACCTGGTTGTGACGCGCAACGTTACGTGGACGCTGCCGAACCCGGTTGCCGCCTATCGTGAATGCCTGAAGGTTCTGAAGCCTGGCGGAAAGCTGCTCGTGTTCGATGCGAACTGGCACCACGAGTTCTATAGCGAAGCCGTTGCGAAGAAGGTGCGCGAAAATGAAGCGGCGTATTATCGGAAAACCGGCATCCACACAGCTGTGTGTACCAACGACAAGCCTTACTACGACTCTCTTCCCCTTTCGTCGGTAGTGCGCCCCGCATGGGACGCCGATGCCCTGACACAGGTGGGCTTTGACGGCATCACGGTAATTGAAGATGCTGGTAAGGAAGTGTACTTGGACTGGGAATATGAGCTTTATGGCGCTTCTCCTCTGTTTGCCGTGGCTGCGGAAAAACCCGTTGCTGCTGTAGAAGGAAACGAAGCCTTTAACGTGCTCAAAGCCACACGTGACTATTGGAACGAGCGCTCCAACACGTTTGGGCTCGATGGCTCCATCGATAAATGGGGCGACCTCATTCAGCAAAAACTCCTGCAGCGTGGCGTTACGTCACCTTGGGTTCTTGATGCTGGCTGCGGCACGGGTGCCATGGCGCTTACTCTTGCATCGCGCGGGTATCGTGTATGCGGTGTTGATTTTTCTCAGGGCATGTTGCTTCACGCCCGCATGAACGCAAAGCATCAGGGCCTGGAAATTCCTTTGGTATTGGGCTGCGTCGATCAGCTCCCGTTCGTTCCTGAAACCTTCGATGTGGTGGTAAGCCGCAATGTGCTTTCCAACTTGGCTGTTGCCAAGGAGGCTTTGGAAAGCTGGCGCGATGCGTTGCGCCCTGGTGGCTACCTGGTATATTTCGATTCCTCCTGGTGGCACTACCTCCACGAAGAATCGCTGGACGCTAAGCGTGCCCTTGCGTATGGCACGGGTTCTTCACCCATCTTCAACGTCCTTGAAGAACTCGCGAAAGACATGCCCATTGCTGCGGCGGACCGCCCTGCGTGGGACGTGATGGCCCTTCGCTCGCTTGGCTTCGAAGTTGAAGCAGTCGAAGATGTTTCTTCGCGTGTATGGACCGCTGAAGAACAGCAGCGCTATGAATTTGCTCCGCAGTTTATGGTGGTTGCGCGAAAGCCCGTTCGCTAGGCGCCCCATGAAAAAAATGATCGTACAGCGACTGCTGCATCTTGTGGTGGTGCTGTTTTTGGTGACGCTTGTCTCGTTTTTCCTGATGTACTTTTCTCCCGGCGATCCAGTTACGGCGCTTTTGTCGCGCGGCGGTACGGTGCCCGACCCCGATGTGGTTGCCCAGAAAAGGGCAGAGCTCGGCCTGGACAGGCCTGTGGCGGAACAGTACGTTGCGTGGTTGGCGGGGATATTCCAAGGGAATTTGGGAATATCGATCGGCTCGGGGCGGCCCGTTGCATCGGAAATCGCTGCGCGCATGCCAGCAACGTTGTTCTTGGCCGTTACCTCTCTTGCGCTCACGCTTGTGGTGTCCATTCCTCTTGGTTGCCTGTGCGCTCTGAAGAAGAACCGCGCAACTGATTTGATTATTCGCTTCGCTTCCTTTGTGGGGGCTTCGGTCCCGGGCTTCTTGATGGCTCTGATCTTAATATTTGTATTTTCCCTGACGCTTCATTGGTTGCCCAGTATCGGAAGCATGAAGGGTGCGGGCTGGGTTCTGCCTGTTCTGACGCTGGTCCTTTGCGAATCAGCGATGTACATCCGCCAGATCCGCACCATCGTGTTACAGGAAATGGAGCAGGACTACGTCGAGGCGGCGCGTTTGCGCGGCATTTCCGACGTTGCCATTCTGCCCCGCAGCGTGCTGAAAGCCACGGCGCCTACCATTTTGGTGCTGACGGGCATGACGTTTGCGCAGCTTTTAGGTGGCAGCGCCATTATCGAAAACGTATTTAGCTGGCCTGGCATCGGCTTCTATGCGGTGCAGGCAGTATTCGCGCGCGATTACCCGGTAGTTCAGGCGTACGTACTTATCGTTGCGGTGCTCTTTGTACTGGTCAACCTTTGCGTTGACTTGCTTCAGGCTCGCATTGACCCCCGTGCTCGTTTGCCGCTGGAGCAATCTGCCGCCCAAAACAGGCGGGGTGGTGCGCATGTCTAGGGGCAAACGTCGAAGCGGCGATCTGGCTGGGCGCCGTGCGCTCTATTGCGGCATTGTTGCGCTGCTGATCGTTGCGTTCTCGTTCGTTGCGCCTTTGTTGTGCCAGCACGATGCCGAACTTGCCAACCTTGCGTTGTCGAACCGCGCACCCGACGGGGAATTTCTTATGGGCACCGATTCGCTGGGTCGTTGCATTTTGTGTCGTGTCCTAACGGGATTGCACACCACCGTGCTTGCCGCTTTGGCGGTTGTGGCTTTAAGCGTTGTTATCGGTTCGGTTCTGGGTACGTTGTCGGGGTATATCGGCGGCGTGTTCGATTCCGTGGTAATGCGCATCACCGATGCCTTTATGGCGTTCCCGACTTTGGTTTTGGGCATTGCCATCGCCGGCCTTCTGGGCGGCGGTTTGCAGAATGCGGTTATCGCGCTGGTGGTTCCTGGCTGGACGCGCTTTGCGCGCATTGCCCGTTCTTCCGTGTTGGCGTTGAAAGAGCGCCCCTTCATTCAGGCGGCAGTTATTGGCGGCCTGAGCAGAATGGCAATTGCTCTGAAACACGTGCTGCCCAATATTCTTCCGCCCCTGATTGTTACGGCGTGCTTGGACATCGGCGGTTCGATGCTCAGTTTGGCGGGACTTTCTTTTTTGGGTTTGGGCGCATCGCCTCCTTCGCCCGAGTTGGGCGCCATGATCAATCAGGCCGCGTCGGGGTTCCAGACTGCACCTTGGGCGGTGTTCGCACCAGGTTTTGCCATCTTCTTGGTGGTTGCGGTGTTCAACTTTTTCGGCGATTCGGTCAACGAAGCGCTTGGGAATAAGAGCTCACTGTTCGTGAGGGAAAAGAAATAAAACCATCGAAGAAAGGAAAGCGAGATGATGAAAGCTAAGAAGAGGTGGGCAAAGCGCATAGCCGCTGTAGCCCTTGCCTGTGCTTTGGGCGCAGGTGCCGTGGGCGCGCTTGTGGGATGCTCGTCGGATTCTAAGAGCAATAGCGACGAGATGAACGTTGCCTGGACTTCCAACGCTGGCGAGTACAACCTTGACCCAACCAACAACTACATGGGTTGGCAGGGTTCCTATCTGGGCATCTATGAGCAGCTTTTCCGCATCGATGCCAACTTCGACCCTCAGCCCATGTTGGCTGAGTCCGCCGAAATGGTGAACGACACCACGTGGAAGATCACGATTCGTGAAGGGGTAACGTTCCAGAATGGCAATGAACTCAATGCTCAGGCGGTAGCGGATTGCCTGAATCGCACCATTAGCATGAACGAGCGAGCCAAGAAATCGCTCGATATTGCCAGCATGGAAGCTGACGGCAACGTGCTTACCGTTACCACCAATTCCCTTAACACTGCCTTTAAGAACGAACTGTCCGAGCCTGTTGCCTCTATCATCGATGTGAACTCGGGCGCTGCCGAAGATGAGCCTGTGGGCACTGGCCCTTACAAGATCGATTCGGTTGCAGGCAATGGAGACGTTGAGCTTTCTGCCTACGATTCCTATTGGCAGGGCGAGCCGAAAATCAAGACCGTGCATGCGAAGTACCTGACCGACGACCAGTCGAAGGTATCCGCGCTACAGTCGGGCGAGGTTTGCGCGCTGATGAATGTTGCGGACGACCAGCTTGGAAACTTGAGCGATACGTCCAAGTACACTTTGCATCAGACCAATCAGGCTCGTGCCCATATGCTGTACTTCAACATGAAGAGCGAAGCCATGCAGGATGACGCGGTTCGCCAGGCCGTTGGCATGTGCGTCGATCGCGATTCGTATGTAAGCTCCATCTACAACAATTCCGCCGAGGCATCCCACGCTGCATTCCCTGATTCTTCTGGCTATGCCGATGGTGTGACCTGCGATAGCTTCGATGCTGAAAAGGCAAAGCAGATTCTGGCCGATGCCGGCTACGCCGATAACGATGGCGATGGTGTGCTGGAAAAGGATGGCAAGAAGCTTTCCCTGAAACTGATTACCTATCAGGCAAACGCTGCATTGCCCATGGACTGCGAAGCGCTGGCATCACAGCTTTCCCAGATCGGCATCGCTGCTGATATTGAGGTAGCCGAAAAGATCACCGTTCGTTTGGCCGACAGCGACTGGGACATTGGCACCATGGCTTACTCCACGCTTCCCACGGGCAATCCCTACACCTACCTGTCTGCGGTTATGGGCTCCGATGGCACCAGCAACTATGGTCATTACAGTAACGCCAAGGTTGACGAGCTTCTTGGCCAGCTGAAGAAGACCGGCGACGAGGCCAAGCAGAAGGAGCTGGTGAAGCAGATCCAGCAGGTCGCGCTCGATGACCATGCTTATGTCTACATGGTTCATACGCTGGTAAATGACGTTACGGCAGCCGACGTTGAAAACCTTGCTATGCAGGGTCAGTACGACTGGCTGAACTATCAGATGTCTTACAAGTAGGGTGTATGTCTGCAATTTTCGAAATAGAAAACTTGCGTGTTGCGTACAACGGTGACGCCGTGCTTCACGGTGTCACCGTTTCCCTTGAGCGGGGTTCTATTGTGGGCATTGTTGGCGAATCGGGCTGCGGCAAAACCACGCTGCTTCGCGCCGCGCTTGGAATGCTTGGGCAGGCGGGCGAGGTTTGTGGCGGCTCCATTCGCTTTGCCGGGAAAGACGTTTCCGGTATGTCTCAGGTCGAGCATCTTTCCTACGTCAGCACGGTGGCGTCGTTGGTGTCGCAAAACCCTCAGCGGGCTTTCAGCCCCGTTCGCACGTTGGGTTCTCAATTTGAGGAGACTGCCCTTTTGTGTGGCGAGCTTTCGAAGGGGGAGGCTCGCGTGCGTGCGGCGTCGCTTCTTGGAAGGCTGGGGCTTTCCGATCCTGAGCGGGTTTTGGACAGCTATGTTTTCGAGCTTTCCGGCGGTATGGCCCAGCGTGCTGCTATTGGCCTTGCTTTGATGAATTCCCCAAAGGTCGTTTTCGCCGATGAGCCTACCAGCGCTCTTGATGTGGCGGTTCAGGCACAAGTGGTAGAGGAGCTCGTTTCGGCAAATCGCGAATTTGGGGTGTCTCTTTTAGTGGTTTCTCACAATATTGCCGTGCTAGCCCACATGGCCCAGTATCTATATGTCATGAAAGACGGGGAGGTTGTGGAGCAGGGGCTTTCCGAACAGGTTGTTGCTCGCCCCCGGCATCCGTATACCCGTCAGCTTATCGCTTCTGTTCCCAAGCTAAGGGGTGCTCGATGAAGGCGCTGGAGGTTAACGACGTGTTCAAGCGTTTTCCCGGCATGGAAAAGCCGGCGCTGAACAGGGTGGGCTTCACCTTGGAGCAGGGTGAATGCTTGGGTATTGTTGGCGGCAGTGGCAGCGGCAAAAGCACGCTGGCCCGCGTTATCGCGCTGCTTGAGCGGCCTGATGACGGCTCGGTTTCATTGTTTGGGAAAGAAATCCTCGGTTTGCCGCGCAGGCAGCGCAAAGAGGTGTATTCGAGCATTCAAATGGTGTTCCAGATGCCGTTGGAATCGTTCGATCCCAGTTATACGTTAGGCGCCAGCATCGCCGAGGTGGCGCGCAGCTTTGGTGCCACGCGTGCGGAAGCGAAGGAGCAGGCCCTTGAAAAGCTTCAGCTGGTTGGCTTAGACGAGAGCTTTTACCAGCGTTTTCCTTCTCAGGTAAGTGGAGGTCAGTGTCAGCGTGCGGCATTGGCAAGGGCGCTTACTGCCAACCCTTCGGTGCTGATATGCGATGAGATAACCAGTGCCCTTGATGTGTCTACCCAAGCACATATTGTTTCGCTCATCGAACGGTTGAAGGGCAAGGAATCCATCGTGTTTATTACTCACGACTTGGCTCTTGTGTCGGAGCTGGCCGATAGGCTCCTGGTGCTCGATGAAGGGGAAGTTGCCGAATGCGGCGCAACCGAAAGCGTGGTTGCCAACCCTCAAAGTGCCTGCGCGAAAAAGCTGATGAGCTCTGTGCTTTCCCTTGGTGGTTTGGGCTGATGGTTTTGGGCTTGTGTGCTTTTGGTTCGAGAAGCTGAAACGGGCTGGGCGCTTTGATGTCTGGCGCTGAAGCAGCCTTGGCGTTTCGGAGCTGAGGTTCCGCAGCGTATTGCGGCTCTAGTGCTGAAATGGCCCGGGCGCTTTGGGACTGGGACTCTGGGCGGATTGGGCCCTGCGAAGCCGAGACATCGCGGCGGATTGGGCCCCACGAAACTGGGGCTGCAGCGGATTGGGCCCCGCGAAGCCGAGCCCCACAGTTATTCAGGTGCTTTTTTAAAGGGCATTCGCGGAAATGACAATGACGGACGCGGCGGTGAAAGCCGTTGGCTCCATCAAGCGTACTTTGCCCAACGGGAGCCGCCAGGGCGGGATGGCAAGATTTGCACGATAGAAACCATCGAGCGCGATAAGATTCGTCCGGTGAAGCCATCAAGCATGGCCGGATTCGCCCAGTGAAGCCATCGAGCGTGGCGGGGTTCGTCCAGCGGGATCCGTCGAGCGTGGCAAGATTTGTCCTGTGGGATCCGTCGAGCATGGCAGGATTCGTCCAGCTGGATCCGTCGAGCGTGGCAAGATTCGCTCGTCATGCATGATTTAAGGGGTTTGGACGGCAAAAGGGCGCCTTGATGGCAAGATACCCGCGAGATGTATTCCCAAACGGCGCTTTGTAGGGCATTTTGAATACATGGGGAGCATATCTTGCCAAAACCAGCTCATTTTGGATA
>OLPC01002060.1_pt1 | contig 15840 bp, 10 predicted proteins | sample 1672341 | NCBI WGS metagenome assembly OLPC01 (sample SAMEA3136673, study PRJEB25190) | human gut metagenome | reverse complement strand
TGTAGGGGGCGGCGTCCTCGACGCCCCGCGGAGGGGTCAAGACCCCTCCCTACAAGGCCACAATAAAAGGGGCGACAAACAAAAAGGGAGAGGCTCTCCCTCTCACATGAAACGTGAGTATACTTTTACTCCGCCACCAGCACCGTCACGCTCGTCGGGGCCAGCTCCAACGCATCCCGGAAGCAGGGGCCGAAGGGTGTCACACCGGCGTGGACGCCGTCGCTTACTTTGCGCCAGGTACCGGCGGGCAGGCTGGCCCACTGGCGGGTGCGCTCGGGGTTGTAGTAGACAGCCAGCTGACCCGCCGTGGCCGTGCCGTCGTTCTCCGGCACAAAGCCGATGAGCCAGCCCGGCAGCGCCAGAATAAACGGCTCCGGCTCCCCTGCCGCGCCGCTCAGCCGCGGATAGGCGCGGCGGATGGCCAGCATGCCGCGGTAAAACGCCGTCAGCGCGGCAAACTCCGGGCGGTGGGCGCGGGTCCAGTCCAGCCGGTTCGTGGCCAGCGGCCCCTTGTAGCTGTTGTGGTCGCCGTGCTTGGTGCGGCCCCACTCCTCGCCCGCCTGCATAAAGGGCAGACCCTGGCAGGTCAGGTAGATGCCCGCCGTCATGCGGTTCTGTGCCAGCAAATCGGCGTCGGGGCAGTCGTAATCGCCGCGGCGGCCCACGGCGGCCAGCTTGTCCCAGAGCGTGTAGTTGTCGTGGGCGGAGACGTACTGCACGACCTGCCCGGCGCGCTTGGGCCAGAAGCCGTGTGCGCCGCTGCGCCACGCGCTGATCGAGTGCAGCACATCGTAGCCATGCTGCGGTGCGCCGTTGACATAGCCCGCGTTGGCCGCGTCAAAGACGTTGCCCTTGATGCAGTCCCGCGTGTCATCGCAGAAAAATCCGATGCGCTCATGCAGCGCGTCGAGGGCGCGCTTGTCGGCGGGGCGTGCGCCGCCTTCAAGGTTCGTGCCGCCGCCCATCCAGGGCTCGCCGTACAGTAAAATACTCTCGCCGCCGGGCAGACTGTCCAGCGCGGCGCGGATGGCGTTCATCGTGTCCACGTCTTCCAGCGCCATCAGGTCAAAGCGGAAACCGTCGATGTGGTAGGCTGTGGCCCAGTACAGCACCGACTCGACCACGTATTTGCGCACCATCGGGCGCTCGCTGGCCAGGTCACAGCCGCAGCCGGAGCCGTTGGTCATCATGCCGTTGGGCCAGCGGCGGTTCCAGTAGCCGGGCACGGTGCGCTCCAGATTGCTCTCGCCGTGGTAGGTGTGGTTGTAGACGACGTCCATCACGACGCCCAGCCCCGCGCGGTGCAGCGCGGCGACCATGGCGCGGCACTCCTTGACGCGCACCTCGCCGTGGAACGGGTCGGTGGCAAAGCTGCCCTCGGGTACGTTGTAGTTCTGCGGGTCGTAGCCCCAGTTGTAGCCGCCGTCGGGGCGGGACTCGTCCACCGTGGCGTAGTCGTAGATGGGCTGTAATTGCACATGGCTGATGCCCAGATTTTTCAGATAATTCAGGCAGGTCGGGTGTTCGCCGTCGTTGTCCAGCGTGGAGTCATCGGGCGTGAAGCCCATGAACTTGCCGCGCCACTCCGGGCGCACACCGCTGTGCCCGTCAGCGGAAAAGTCCGCCACATGCACCTCCCACACGCTGCGGGCGTGGGCCGGGATTTCGGGGCGCCGGTCCTGCTCCCAGCCGTCGGGGGCGGCCTGTGTCAGGTCAACCACCATGCCGCGGGTGCCGTTGGCCCCGGCGCTGCGGGCGTAGGGGTCCACGACCTCATGCACGCGGCCATCCGGGAAGTAGATGCGGTAGATGTAATACGTCCCGTGCAGGTTGCCGGGCAGCACAATGGCCCAGATGCCGCCATCGCCGCGGCGCATTTCGTGTACGCCCAGCTCTTTCGCGCCCGGCTCGGCGTCGGTGCCGGTGGCATACAGGCAGACCACGACCCCGCAGGCAGTGGGAGCCCACAGCTTGAAGGTGGTTTCCTCCGCCGTTGGATTTGCGCCGAGGTCGCTGCCGTGGTAATAGGGCAGCTCACAGGCCTGATGCCAGTTCATGGGTGATCGCTCCTTACAAATAGTCTGCATTTATTGTAGCAGGTGGAGCGACAGTTTGCAAGGGAAACGTTTCACCGCCCAGCGGAAACCTCTGCATCCGGCATCCCATGTAAAGAAGCCATACACAAGCAAAAATCCCCTGCCCGTGCGGACAGGGGATGCGGTTGCTTATAGAGGTGGATTACTCGCCCAGATGCCAGATGTCCTTGTTGTACTCGGCAATCGTGCGGTCACTGCTGAACAGGCCGGCCTTGGCAATGTTGATGACGCACTTTTTGCGCCAGCCCAGCGGGTCGCAGGCGTAGTCGCTCAGGGCCTGACCCTTGCGCACCACATAGGCGTTGAAGTCGGGCAGCGTCTGGAACCAGTCCTTCCAGACCAGCTCGTCGTGCAGGCGGCGCAGGTTTTCCTCATGCCCGGCGGCCAGCATCTCCGGCCCGACGAGGAAATCGACGGCGCGGCGGATGTTGGGGTCACCCTCCACCCACTGGCTGGCCTGATAGTCGCCCATCTCATAGCGGTGGATGACCTGGTCGGACGTCTGGCCGAAGATATAGATGTTCTCATCGCCGACCTGCTGAGAGATCTCGACGTTCGCACCGTCCATCGTGCCCAGCGTCAGCGCACCGTTGAGCATGAACTTCATGTTGCCGGTGCCGGACGCCTCCTTGGAGGCCAGCGAGATCTGCTCCGACAGGTCGCAAGCGGGGATGAGCTTCTCAGCGGCGGTGACGTTGTAGTTTTCCACAAAGACAACCTGCAGATACTTCGACACGACCGGATCTGCCGCAATGACCTTAGACAGGGTCAGCAGGGCGTGGATGATGTCCTTGGCAATCGTGTACGCCGGGGCGGCCTTGGCACCGAAGATGCTGACCAGCGGCGTGGCGGGCAAATGCCCGGCCTTGATCTCATGATACTGGTGGATCAGGTAGAGCAGGTTCAGCTGCTGGCGCTTGTACTCATGCAGGCGCTTGGACTGGATGTCGAACATTGCATCCGGGTCAACGGTGATGTTCTGCGTGCGGTGCAGCCAGTCGGCCAGTGCGCGCTTGTTCTGCGCCTTGACGGCGGAGAACTGCTGCAAAATATCGACATTTTCCGTGTAGGGCAGCAGTTTTTCAAGCTCGGCGGCGTCCTTGCGGAAGCCGGAACCGATGAGCTTTTCGATCTCGGCGGTCAGTGCCGGGTCGCACTCCAGCAGCCAGCGGCGGAAGGTGATGCCGTTGGTCTTATTGTTGAATTTTTCGGGGTAGAGCTGGTAAAAGCCGTGCAGCTCGCTGTTTTTCAGGATTTCGGTGTGCAGATGGGCAACGCCGTTCGTCGAGTGGGTGAAGTGGATGTCCATGTGGGCCATGTGAACGCGGTCGTCCCCGTCGATGATGGCCAGACTCTCGTCGGTGGTGCGGGTGCGGGCCAGCGTGTCGAGCTTTTCAATGATGGGCATGAGCTGCGGCACGACGGCGTCCAGATAGGCGCGGGGCCACTTTTCGAGCGCCTCGGCCAGAATGGTGTGGTTCGTGTAGGCACAGGTCTTTGTGACGATCTCGACGGCCTCGTCAAAGTCGATGCCCTTCTCCCCCAGCAGGCGGATCAGCTCGGGGATAACCATGCTGGGGTGGGTGTCGTTGATCTGGATGGCGGCGTAGTCGGCCAGATCGTGGTAATCACAGCCGCGGGCGGCACACTCGGCCAGAATCAGCTGGGCCCCGGCGGAAACCATCAGGTACTGCTGGTAGACGCGCAGACGGCGTCCGGCCTCATCGGAGTCATCGGGATACAGGAAAAGCGTCAGGTTTTTGTCGATGTCGGTCTTGTCGAACGTGATGCCGTCGTGGACGATGCTCTCATCAATGGTGTCGAGATCGAACAGATTCAGCGTGTTCGTGCGGCCCTCGTAGCCCGTGACGGCCAGCTTGTACAGACGGGCGCTGTAGGTCTTGCCGGCCAGCTCGACGGGATAGACCGTATCCGTTTTTTCCGCCCAGGAGTGGGCGGTCAGCCACGGGTCGGGCAGCTCATTCTGGACGCCGTCCTTGAAGGACTGGTGGAACAGGCCGAAGTGATACCGCAGGCCGACACCGTCGCCGGGCAGGTTCAGCGTGGCGAGGGAGTCAAGGAAACAGGCGGCCAGACGGCCCAGCCCGCCGTTGCCAAGGCTTGGCTCCGGCTCGACCTCCTCAATATCGGATAGGTTTTTCCCGGCAGCGGCCAGCGCGGCGCGGGTGTCGTCGTACAGCCCTAAATTGATAAGGTTGTTGGACAGCAGCTTGCCGATCAGAAACTCGGCGCTGATATAGTAGAGCTTGCGGCCCGTGACGGGACGGACGCGGGCGGTGCTCTGTTCGCGGACGATGTCCAGCAGGGCCAGATAGATTTCCTGGTCGGTGCAGGCGGTCAGGGGCTTGTTGGTTCTGGCTTCCATCGCAGCAGTCATATTCATAAGAGGTTCCCTCCATTTGTGTATGAGCTTCTTGGGTACAACTTGGTTATACCACACAAAACGTGCATCTGACTTGCAAAATACCCGCAACTTATGGTACAATACTATCATGTGAGGTGAAAATATGGCGAAACAAGAGCGTTTACGCGAAGCAAAGCAACACGGGGCCGCGTGGTTCCCGTTCAATATCTACCCGTGCACGATCCCGAAGGACTTCCCGCAGGTGGCGCTGCACTGGCAGGACAGCATGGAGCTGGTCTTTGTCAAAAAAGGGCGCGGCATCGTGCAGGCCGGGCTGACGACCTACACGGCACAGGCGGGCGACATTTACGTGTTTGCCCCCGGCGTACTGCACGCCCTGCGCCAGCTGCCCGGTGAGGCAATGGAATATGAGAACATCATCTTTGAGCTGGAGCTGCTGGGCGGCGCCGGTGACATCTGTGCCGAGAAGTACCTGCTGCCGCTGCAGAGCGGACGTCTGGCTCTGCCCATGCGCCTTGGCCCGGAAGACTGGGGCTACAACTGGGCGGTGCGGTGCCTGCACGCGGCGGAGGAATTCAACAAGATCAAAGACGTGGGATATGAACTCTGTATAAAGGGCGAGCTGCTGCTGTTTCTGGCGGCGCTGGTGGGCCGCGCCGGAGACCTGCCCCCTGCCGATACCCCCGATACCCGGCGGCTGAAAACCGTGGTGCAGCTTGTGAATGAGGGCTACGCGGGGGCGCTGCATGTGACCGACGCAGCGGCGGCCTGCGGATGCAGCCCCAGCCATTTTATGCGCTGGTTCAAGAAAATGACCGGCCAGGGCTTTACCGAATACCTGAACGAGCAACGCCTGAACGCCGCCGCCGATGCCCTGCGCAGCGGCAGCGACACCGTGCTGGCGATTGCGGAGCAATGCGGATTTGAGAATTTGTCCTACTTCAACCGTCTGTTCAAAAAGCGGTATGGGATGACGCCGCGGGAATACAGGGGGAGAAAATAAAAAAGCCTTCCCCCGAGGGGGAAGGTGGCCCGAAGGGCCGGATGAGGGGCGAGTCTGCGGCGAAATCCCGTGAACGGGTGGCTGCGGAAGCTTTGCCCTCATCAGTCCGCTTCGCGGACAGCTTCCCCCGCGGGGGAAGCCTGAAATTATGCCTTTTTGCTGTAATCCCGTGCGCCGTAAATCGCCGTGCCGACGCGGACGATGGTCGCGCCCTCGGCGATGGCGGCGGCGTAGTCGTGGCTCATGCCCATGGACAGAATGTCCATCTGTGCCCGGTCATAGTGCCGGGCGTCGGCTCTGGCCAAAAGCTCCCGCATCTGTGCAAAAAAGCGGCGGGTCTCGGTGTCGTCGGCGTCGGCGGGCGGGATCGCCATCAGGCCGCGCAGACGGATGTGCTCTCTGGCGGCGGCAGCCTCCAAAAGCGGGAACAGGCTGTCGGCGTCCACGCCGCTTTTGCTGGCCTCCTCGCCGATGTTGATCTCGACGAGAATGTCCTGCACCAGCCCCAGACGGGCCGCGGCGGCATCGATCTTATCCAAAAGGCGCGTGCTGTCCACGCTCTGGATCAGCGCGGCGCGGCCTACGACCTTGTTGACCTTGTTCGTCTGTAAATGCCCGATGAAGTGCCCGGGCTTGCCGTTGTAGGCGTTCGCGTCGGTCTTTTCGACCAGCTCCTGCACATGGTTTTCACCGAACAGGTCAATGGGCAGGTCGGCGCTGTAGCGCACCTCCTCCACCGTGCGGGTCTTGCAGGCGGCGCAAAGGCGCACCTCTGCCGGGTCGCGGCCTGCGGCCTTGGCGGCAGCAGCCATCGTCTCACGGATCTTCGCGACGGCCTCGGCCATCTGCTGCTTCTGGGCTTCGGGAATCATCGCACTTCCTCCTGACTGTAAACGGCGCGGGAACCGCCGATGAACGGCGGACGGGTGCGGGCACAGAGCAGAATTGCCTGCCCGATGTGGTCCATCGACAAGCGCACCGGTACAGCCACGCGGCGCAGGTGCATACCGATCAGCGTACCGCCGATGTCCATGCCCGCGGCGGCCCTGACCTCCTCCACAAGGACGGGGTCGTTAAAGCGCTGCCAGCAGTTCGTGGCCCAGCTGCCGCCCGCGTGGGGCTGCGGAATGGCCGAGACGATCTGATAGCCGTTGGCCTTCGCGGCCTCGCGCTCAATGACAATAGAACGGTTCAGATGCTCACAGCACTGGGCTGCCAGATAGACGCCCTGCTCCTGCAATGGCGGCAGCACGCCCGCCAGCACGGCAGCGGCAGCCACCATGCTGGAATCCTTGCCGATGCGCCCGCCCATGATCTCGCTGCTGGAGCAGCCGACCACAAAAATGTCCCCTGTTTCAAGGTGCGCAGCTTCGAGCAGTTCTTCCGTGGCCTGCCGTGCCTGCGCGGTAAGTTGCGTGTAATCCATGGATAAAGCCCCCTTTGGTTCTATTATAGCAGGGGTGTCAATAAAAGAAAAGCCTTCCCCCGCGGGGGAAGGTGGCCCGCAGGGCCGGATGAGGGCGACCCTGCGGATATTGCTCATAAATGGGTGGCTGCGGGAGCTTTGCCCTCATCAGTCCGCTTCGCGGACAGCTTCCCCCGCGGGGGAAGCCTTAGAACCAACCTGCGTCAATTTGTCAAGCCGTCACATCCTCAAACTGACTGTTGTACAAATCGGCATAGAACCCGCCGGCTTCGATCAGCTCGTCGTGGGTGCCCTGCTCGACAATGTCGCCCTCGCGCATGACCAGGATCAAATCGGCATCGCGGATGGTGGAAAGGCGGTGCGCGATGACGAAGCTCGTGCGGCCCTGCATCAGGCGGTCCATAGCCGTCTGGATGCGCTGCTCGGTGCGGGTGTCAACGCTCGATGTCGCCTCATCGAGGATCAGGATGCGGTTGTCCGCCAAAATCGTGCGGGCAATCGTCAAAAGCTGCTTCTGGCCTTGGCTGACGTTGGAGGCGTCCTCGTTCAGCTCCATCTGGTAGCCGCCGGGCAGCGTGCGGATAAAGTGGTCGGCGTTTGCTGCCTTCGCGGCGGCAATGACCTCCTCGTCCGTGGCATCCAGACGGCCATAGCGGATGTTCTCCATGATCGTGCCCTTGAACAGCCAGGTATCCTGCAGCACCATGCCGAAGCCCTCGCGCAGGTCGCTGCGGTCAAAGTCCCTGACGTTATGGCCGTTCAGCAAAATTTCGCCGGAATCCACATCATAGAACCGCATGAGCAGCTTGACCATTGTGGTCTTGCCCGCGCCGGTGGGGCCGACGATGGCGACCTTCTGGCCGGGCTTGACATTGCAGCTGAAATTGTGGATGACGGTCTTTTCCGGCGTGTAGCCGAACTTTACATGGTCAAACGTGACCTGACCGTCGATGCAGGCGGGGTCGGCGCGGCGGGCGGGGTCTGCCAGCTGGTCCTCCTCGGGCTCGTTCAAAAATTCAAAGACGCGCTCGGCGGCGGCGGTCATGCTTTGCAGCATGTTGGACACCTGCGCCAGCTGCTGGATGGGCTGGGTGAAGTTCTTGACGTACTGGATGAACGCCTGAATATCGCCGATGGTGATGGCGCCCGCTGCGGCAAAAATGCTGCCGACGATGGCGACGGCCACATAGCCCAGGTTGCCCACAAAGTTCATGATGGGCTGCATCAGGCCGGACAAAAACTGCGATTTCCACGCGGATTCGTACAGCTTATCGTTCGCGTCGTTGAAGTCGTCCAGCACGGCGGCCTCGCGGTTGAACGCCTTGATGACGTTGTGGCCGGAGTAGACCTCCTCGACCTGACCGTTGACAACGCCCAGTGTCGCCTGCTGCGCCTTGAAATACTTCTGGCTGAACTTGACGACCACCAGCACCAGCGCCAGCGAGACCGGCAGGATCAGCAGGGCGATCAGCGTCATTTTAGGGCTGATGGACAGCATCATGATGAGCACGCCGACCATCGTTGCAACGCTGGTGATCAGCTGGGTCACGCTCTGGTTCAGGCTCTGGCCCAGCGTATCCACGTCGTTTGTAATGCGGGACAGCACCTCGCCGACGGTGCGCTTTTCAAAGTAGGCCAGCGGCAGGCGGTTGATCTTTTTGCTGATCTGGTCGCGGAAGTCGTAGCAGACCTTCTGCGACAGGCCGGACATGAGCCAGCCCTGAATGAAGCTGAACGCCGCGGACAGCAGGTACATGCCCAGCAGGAACAGCAGCACCTTGCCGATGTAGGCAAAGTCGATGCCGCCCACGCCGCGCAGCTTGGCGATCCAGCCGGTGGCCAGCGCCGTGGTGGCCTTGGCCAGGATCTTCGGCCCTGCAATGTTGAAAATGGTTGACAGAACAGCAAAAACAATGACGACGACCAGCGACAGCTTATACTTGCTCATGGCGGCCATCAGCTGGCGCAGCGTGCCCTTGAAGTCCTTGGCGCGCTCCGTCGTCATGCGTCCGTGTCTTGGCATATCACTCACCCTCCTTCTGCAAATTCAGTTCCTTCTGGCTCAGCTGGCTGCGCGCAATTTCCTGATACGCGGGGCAGCTTTCCATCAGCTGGGCATGGGTGCCCTTGCCGACGATGCGGCCCTCATCCAGCACCAGAATCTGGTTCGCGTGCAGCACGGTGGAGATGCGCTGCGCCACAATAATGACCGTGGCGTTGTCGGTTTTAGCCTTCAGCGCACGGCGCAGCGCCACGTCGGTCTTGTAGTCCAGCGCCGAGAAGCTGTCGTCAAACAGATAGATCTGCGGGTGCTTGGCAATGGCGCGGGCAATCGAAAGGCGCTGCTTCTGCCCGCCGGAGACGTTGCTGCCGCCCTGGGCAATCGGGCTGTCGAAGCCCTCGGGCTTAGCGGAGATGAACTCCGTGGCCTGGGCGATCTCGGCGGCCTGCTCTGCGTCGGCGTCGGTGATGTGGTCGCCGCCGAACTTCAGGTTGGATGTGATCGTGCCGCTGAACAGCACGCCCTTCTGCGGTACATAGCCCAGCTCGTCGTGCAGCTGTGCCTGGGTCATGTCGCGCACGTCAACGCCGTCAATCGTCACGCTGCCCTCGGTCACATCGTAGAAGCGCGGGATCAGGTTGAGCAGCGTAGATTTGCCGCAGCCCGTGGAGCCGATGATGGCCGTTGTCTCGCCGGGTCTGGCCGTGAAGCTGATGTGCTCGAGCGCGTCCTCGTCGGAGCCGGGATAGCGGAAGCTGACGTCATGGAACGCCACAACGCCGTGGGTGCCGTCCGAGGGCAGTGCCTTGGGCGCAGCGGGGTCATGGATGGTCGAGGGGGTCTTGATGACCTCGTCAATGCGGTCCGCAGCCACACCGGCGCGGGGCAGCATGACGGCGACCATCGAGAGCATGAGGAACGACATGACGATCTGCATCGTGTAGGTGATGAACGCGATCATCTCGCCCACCTGCATGCTGCCCAGATCCATCGCCTTGCCGCCGAACCAGACGATGAGCAGGCTTGTGCCGTTCATGATGAGCGTCATAAACGGCATCATGGCGACCATCGTGCGGTTGGTGAACAGCTGGGTCTTCATCAGGTCGGTGTTGGCCCTGTCAAAGCGCTTTTCCTCAAATGCCTCGCGGCTGAACGCGCGGATGGGCATAATGCCGGTCAGGATTTCGCGGCTGACAAGGTTCAGCCGGTCCACCAAAACTTGCATCTGCTTGAATTTCGGCATGGCTACGTTCATCAAAACGGCGATGAGCGCCAGCAGTGCGGCCACGGCCACAAAGATGATCCATTCCAGCCCCGTGTTGCCGCTGGCAACGTGCATGATGCCGCCAATGCCCAAAATGGGCGCGTAGGCCACCATGCGCAGCAGGATCACGCAGACGAACTGCACCTGCTGGATGTCGTTCGTGGTGCGGGTAATCAGCGAAGCAGTGGAAAATTTTTCGATTTCGGCGTTGGAGTAGCCGACGACGGTCCTGAACACGTCGCGGCGCAGGTCACGGCCAATGGCGGCGGAGACGCGGGACGCGATAAAGCCTACGGCGACGGCCACGGCAACCATGAGCAGCGTTAAAGCCAGCATCTGGCCGCCCGTGCGCAGCAGATAGGACATTTGCACGTCATGGGCAATGCCCTGAGCGTCATATTCCAGCGCGACGAGCAGCATGGCCTGGCTGGACAGGCTGTCGGCGACGGTCTCGTCCAGCTGGGCGAGACCGTCCGTCAGCTGGCTCTGCAGCATTTCCCGTGCGCCGGGGGCCTGGGACGCGGCGGCCAGCTGCGTGGCGACGGCGTCGAGGTCATAGGCCGTGGGGACCACGGTGTCGGTGCTACCGGCGGCAGTGGCGGCATTCTTCGCCGCGGCCATGTACAGCACAACGTCCGGCGTTGTGAACGCATTTTCCAGCGCGGCGGTGTCCGCGTCCGGGTTCAGTGTGCGCATACCGTCCGCGTCGGGGTCGGTGTAGGCTTCGTCCGCCAGTGCGGCGTCGTCCTCGGACATGAGCAGCTCGAGCGCCTGCAGCGTTGTGCTGCGGACGGTGTCGGGCACGGGGCTTTCAATGCCGCCCTGCTGGATGCCGGTGTCCACAATTTTGCTTGTGTAATCGGGCAGGCTTAAATCGCAGTATGCCTGCACGATGAGCAGCGCAACGACGGCCAGGCAGGCCGCCCAGTGCCGCCCCAGCTGCTTAAAAATTTTCGTCATGCGGGGGTTCTCCTTTCAAATCGGTTTTCATAGCGGCGTTCTCGGCCTCGATGGCGGCGAGCAGAGCGTCCTTTACGGCGTTGGCCTGCGCCAGCTGCTCCGGGGTCAGCCGCGCCATGATGCGGGCAAAGTAGTCGTTCATGGCCTGCTCATTGGCTTTGCGGGCGCGCTCCCCTGCCGGGGTGATGCGCACCAGCGTCTTGCGGCGGTCCTTGGGGTCGGTCTCGCGGACGATGTGGCCGTCCTGCTCCATCTGACGCAGTCCGCGGGAAATCGCCGGCATAGGCTGGTGCATCTGCCGCGCAATGTCCGAGACATAGATCGCGCCGTCGCAGCCGTGCTGCTCAATGAGATTGTACAGACTTTGCAGCATGCCATAGCGGCATTTGGGCTGCCCGGCCAGTGCCATGCGCATCCCGCGCCTGGACAGTGTGTGCAGCCGCGCCACAAAGCGGAACACCCCGCTCAGATAAGGGGTTTCAGTGCCCATTGGTGAACACCTCCTGTTAATAGTTGGCTTGCGTTAATTATTAAAGCGTGATAATAATACACCCTCCTGCACCGCAGTGCAAGAGGGTGTAAGGAAGTTTTAAGATTTGTTCATAAAGTGGGGAGGCCTTAGGCTTATTCCTTCACACACGCAAGATTGCTCAGCGTCACACCCCTGCACAGCCCCAGCGGCAGGGCGACGGACGGCTTGGTGATGGTAATATCCTTAAAGACAATGTCCTCGACCTCATAGCCCGGCTTGTCAAAGCCCGCGATCTCGATCGGGGCGGCATCGTGTCGGCTGCGGTCATGGTCCAGCACCTCGGCGGTCAGGGTCAGCCGCTCAAAAAAGCAGTGCTCGAGCTTCGGCGGGGCACCGGCGGGCACACCGTCGTCATTGTACGGTACGCTGTGCAGCATGACGCGGGGCGTGATGCAGTCCCGCACGGTCACGCCGCGCACATAGCCGCCGCGCTTGGGCGTGGCCTTGATCTCGATGCCGGACAGCGAGTTTGTCAGATCACAGTCCCAGATCTGCACGTCCTCCACGCCGCCGCTCATCTCGCTGCCGATGCAGATGCCGTGGCCGCAGTCGCTGTGGCAGTCAAACACCCGGATATGCGCGCAGGGACGGTTGATTTCGTTGCCCTCGGGGTTCTTGCCGCTCTTGATGGCGACAGCGTCGTCCCCCGTGGAGAACTCCGACGCAAACAGCGTGCAGTTCGTCGAGGAATCCGGGTCCCAGCCGTCGCCGTTCCAGACGCCCTCGGACACAAAGGTGCAGTGGTCGGTCTGGATGTCGTCGCAGTAAATCATGTGGACGTTCCAGGACGGGCCGTTTTTCAGCGTGATACCGCTGATCCAGACGTTCTCACAGTTGCTTAAATTGATAAGCCGCGGGCGGACGCGGCCCGGGATCGTGTCGCTGTTCTCGCAGCTTTCGACGAGCTCCCGGTTGTCGTCCAGAAAGCTCTTGATGCGGGCACGCTCGTCCTCAATGATCTTGCGGGCCAGCTCCTGCCCGCCGCCGCAAATCGTGCCCCTGCCGCGGATGATGATATTGCGGCAGTTCGGGCCGGTCTTGTGGTTCATGTCGCCCGCGTTCAAAAGGCTTGAGTAGCAGCGCATCTCGGTGCCCTCAAACCGGCTGGGGATGCGGGGCGAATAGTCGTGAATGTTCGCTGTGCCCTGCAGGACCGCGCCCTTGGCCAGATAAATTTCCAGATCGCTGTGCAGCCGCAGTGCGCCGGTCAGAAAATCGCCCGCCGGCACGTACAGAATGTCGTCCGCGCCGCAGTCGTTGATGGCCCGCTGTAAATTGTCGGTGTTCAGGATATAGCCGTCGCCCTTGCAGAAGTAGGGCGCGGCGGTAATGTCGATGCGGCGTTTTTCCCTGCCGAACTGCAGCGTGGCCGAGCCGATACAGTAGCTGCCGCTGACCACGTCCACCCGGAAGGCACTGCCGTAGCTCAGCCCTTCTATTGTAAAATGGGTGCGGTCTGTGCGGCCAACGGCCTCACCGTTCAGGGAGACCGTGTATTCCGCCCCGCTGGGCGCGGCGGCGGGTTTATCCCAGTACAGCACCGCGTAATCTTCGGTGCAGCGTATATTCAAATTGCCTTGTTTCATGGTGACGTCCTTTGGTTATGGGGAGTTTGCTCTTTCTTACATATTGTACCACAGTGTGCGCGTTTATCCAAGACTTGGGGGTGACAAAATACGCGGGCTGAAATGCTGCAGGTTTTTACACTTTGCAAGGTTGACAGACAGCGGCACAGTGTTTATAATCGCATCTGCATAGTAGGGATATATACAATAGAGGGACCGATATACGTTAAACCAGTTTTCACGCGCGCAATTACTGCTCGGCAAGGAGGGCATGGACCGGCTGTTTTGCTTTTGTGCGGGATGTATGGTACAATAGGAAAACACTGTAGGGGCCGGGCATGCCCGGCCCGCGGCCTGCTCATAAGCGGGCGTCCCCCGTGAGGCTGTGGGCCGCACATCTGCGGCCCCTGCTGCGCGGCAATTGATACTGCACGAAAGGAGCTGCCATGGACAAGGTTATATTTGAAACGGCCCATCTGGCGGCCCTGAACGACCAGCAGCGCGCGGCGGTGGAGGCGGTCAACGGCCCGGTGCTGCTGCTGGCGGTGCCTGGCAGCGGCAAAACCACCGTGCTCATCACCCGGCTGGGCTATATGACCGAGGTCTGCGGCATTGCGCCGGAAGCCATCCTGACAATGACCTACACCGTCGCCGCCACGCAGGAGATGCGCGCCCGGTTCGCGGCGCGGTTCGGCGGCGAATTGGCCGCACGGCTGGAGTTCCGCACCATCAACGGTGTGGCGGCGCGCATCATCGCGCTGTACAGCCGCATGTATGGCCGTACCCCGCCGGAGCTCATCCGCAATGAGAGCGAGACCACGCCGCTGCTCATGCGGCTATGGCAGGACACAAACCACGAGTACCCCGCCGAGAGCACGGTCAAGGACCTGCGCACGGCCATCACCTACATTAAAAATATGTGCCTGACCGACGCGGAATTGGACGAGCTGGAAACCGACATTGAGAATCTGCCCGACCTGTACCGCGGCTACCAGAAGACGCTGAAGGCCGCGCACAAAATGGACTACGACGACCAGCTCTGCTTTGCGCTGCAAATCCTGCGCGGTGCGCCCGCGGTTGCGGCGGCGTTCCGCAAACGGTACAAGTATTTCTGCGTCGATGAGTCGCAGGATACGTCCAAGGTACAGCATGAAATTATCCGCGTGCTGGCGCAGGAAAGCGGCAATATCTTTATGGTCGGCGACGAGGACCAGAGCATTTACGGCTTCCGCGCCGCCTATCCCCAGGCGCTGATGAACTTTGAAAAGACCTATCCCGGCGCGCAGATTTTGCTGATGGAGCAGAACTATCGCTCCACAGAGCCGATTCTGGAGGCTGCCAACCGCTTTGTGGCGCGCAACCGCTATCGCCGCCCCAAGACCATCGCACCGACGCAGGGCCCCGGCGCACCGCTGCAGATCGTCACCGTGCCGCGCCGTGCCGACCAGCTGCCATTCTTGTTTGAGACGGCGCAGCACTGCGATACCGGGACGGCGGTGCTGTTCCGCAACCACGAGAGCGCACTGCCCATTATCGACCTGTGCGAGCGGAGGGGCATCCCCTACGCCTGCAAGGCAGTGGACCAGACCTTTTTTACCAACAAGATCGTCCGCGATGTGACCGATATTTTCACTCTGGCCGCACACCCCGCGGATGGGGAAACTTTTCTGCGCTGCTACTACAAATTCGGCGTGCCCGTCACCCGCGCACAGGCGCTGTTTGCCTGCAATCAGGCGCGGCAGTACGGGCAGGGCTGCTGGACGGCCCTGCTGAATGAGGACAGCATCCGTCCGCGCACCCGCGCCGCCATGGCTGACGTGGCGGACGGTCTGGCGCGTCTGCCCAAAATGGCCGCGGACGATGCGGTGCGGTTCCTGGCCGACCAGCTGGGCTACGGCAAATATCTGGACAAAAACGGCATGGACCGCACGAAGCTGGCCGTGCTGGAAATGCTCGGCGCACAGGAGCCGACGCCACGGCACCTGCTGCGGCGGCTGGAAAAGCTGCGCAGCATCATACAAAACCATGAGAACCCGCCCGGGTGCAGGTTTTTGCTTTCGACGATCCACTCGGCCAAGGGGCTGGAATATGATCGGGTCATTTTGTTGGATGTGCTGGACGGCATCCTGCCCGCCAAGCCGGAGCTGTGCTGCCGCACGCCCGGTGAGACACAGCAGTATGAGGAGGACCGGCGGCTGTTTTACGTGGCCATGACCCGCGCACGGCAGCAGTTGGTTCTGTTTGACTGCGCGGCGGAGCGCTCGGCCTTTGTGGATGAGGTGCTGTCCGGTCTGCCCGGTCACCGCACACGCCACGACGCCGAGCCCGCGGGCCGCCGCACACCCCCGCCCGCGGCACGCGCCCCGCTGCCGCCTGTGGATGTGGACAGCATCACCGCCGTCGGTGCCCATGTGCGGCATGCTGTCTTTGGCCCCGGCACTGTGGAAAGCGTTGCGGGCCGCCGCGTGACCGTGCGCTTTACGGCAGGTCCGCGCACACTGGACGCCCAGGTCGTCGCGGAGCGGCATCTGATGTGGGCGGAGTGAAAAGCTCTTGCCTCCCTCTGCGAGACAGACTCCCCCGATACGGGGGAGGTGGCGCTTGCG
>OLPC01002001.1_pt1 | contig 16182 bp, 12 predicted proteins | sample 1672341 | NCBI WGS metagenome assembly OLPC01 (sample SAMEA3136673, study PRJEB25190) | human gut metagenome | reverse complement strand
GCTGCCTTCTTTTACTTGAGGTCTTCAAGGTCTAACGACTTTGGAGACCTTTTTTGTGTTCTGACGTGAAGACATTATCTTTTTACATTAAAACATGAGGAACATGTTTTGTATTTTTCTTGGGTTTTTATTTTTTTTGTTAAAGCCTGTGTCTTTTTGTCTATCAGTTTGTTATATTTCAAAAAATAAGTTGTAAATTTGCCGATGCATACTACATATCTTATTAACGTTTAGACAAAACACTGAAATTTTCTATTAAAAACATCTTTTGAATATGAAGAAATTCTACTCCCTTATTGTGCTTTTGCTGCTCTGTGTCAGTGCGGCTCAGGCTAAGTATACTTATTGGGGTTATGGCGACAAGACCATTTCGTCTGTTAATGGTGCTGCCACTGCTGGCAAGGCTGCCATCTACATTCCTGCTGAGTTGGCGAAATGCTATATCGGCAAGACTGTTACGGGCGTACGTTTCGGCCTTGCTGCCAACGTACAGTCGCTCTCTGTTTTTATCACTACCGACCTTAACGGCGCTCCTATAGCCACTAAGGAAGCTGATGTCGCTGTTTCAGGACTTAACAGTGCTGTGAAATTCGATTCACCCTATACCATTACCGGTGAGGGCTTTTATATCGGATACGAATATAAGGGAACGGAGAATGCTTTAGGTTGTTCCAACCTGGCTAACCTTTCAGGTAACGGCAACTGGACAAACTTCGGTGACGGCTGGGTGAACAACGGTGTGAAATCTAATGCACTTAACATTTATGCCCGTATTGAGGGAGAGACACTTCCCGTTGACCTTAGCCTTGTGGACGTTAAGGATATTGCAGTAAAGGAGAACACTCCGTTCAAGATAACAGGTCGTCTGCTTAATCAGAGCGCTTCCAATGTTTCCGCATATCGTATTGGCTACTCTATTGATGGCGGTACAGAGGAATTTGCTGACTTTGAGGATGAAATAAAGATGCGTAGTGAGGGATTTTTCGAGATTCTTCATAACGGCGTTTCTGGCAAGGGCAACCACACTGTTAAGGTACGCCTTGTCAGTGTTGACGGTGAGCCTGACGTATATGACGGTAACAATTCGGCAACCGTATCATTGCTTGGCACTACCGTTTCTGTTGTAAAGCGTGTCCTCATGGAGGAGTTCACTGGTATTAACTGTGGCTGGTGTCCGCGTGGAATTGTCTCAATCGACCAGTGTATTGAGCGTTATCCTGATAACTTCATTGCCATTGCTAAGCATAACTACTATCAGGACACTCCTGAAGCATTGAAGTCGCCGACATATGATTATGATCTTACCGGTACTTGGCCTTATTGTACGGTTGACCGTATCTTTACGTTCGATCCGGTCCCTGCAAATTCACTGGCAAATGTTAATGCTGCCCTTGAACTTGGAACAGTAGTAGGTCTTGATGCCGTTGCCACTTTCGTACCAGAGAACGACAACCGCGTGAATGTCAAGGCCACCGCACAGTTTACTTTAGCTGACAAGGAAGCCAACTATCGTTTTGCCTTCGCTGTTGTTGAGGATGGTATCACAGGTTACCGCCAGAACAATGCATACGCAGGAGGCAGTAATGGTGAGATGGGTGGCTTTGAGGATAAGGGCAGTTCAGCAAGCGTTACCCTTAACCACGTGGCACGTTCGGGTTACGGCGTTAAGGAGGGTATTGAGAACAGTATTCCGCAGAGCGTGAACGAGTTTAACCCCATTGCTTATTCTACAGTACTCGACCTTCCTTCTACAGTGCTCAACCGTGACAACATCAAGGTGGTGGCTTTCATCATCAACAAGAAGAAGGGCACCATTGAGAATGCCGTGCAGGTGAAGGTGACAGAGCAGGGCGAGACAGCCATTGCTGATGTCAACGCTACACAGACACCTGACATCGCCGTTGTAGGAGGCGCTGTCGTAGCAGACGGCTTTGACGGTAAGATCAGCGTTTACACCATCGATGGCAAGCAGATTGCCAACGAGAATCTCTCACGCGGCGTGTATGTTGTACGCGGAACAGGTGCAGAGAAGACATTCGTAAAGAAAATCGTGTTGATGTAAACAAACTATTAATAAAGAACTAACATATAAAGAAAACCAAGAACCATTAATATATGAAGAAAAGACATTTACTTCTGTCAGCTCTGCTATGTGCCGCTCTGACAACCACAGCTCAGACAGCCACCATATCATGGGGCTATTGTAACCAAAACGCCAATCCTGAAAACTCTTTTGGTAATGCCACTACTGCAAAGGGAGCCATCTATATCCCTGCTGAGATAGCCAAGATGTATCAGGGAGCAACGGTGTCAGGTGTACGCATAGGTTTAGGTTGTGGTTCAACAAACGTGAAGATTTTCGTAACAGAAGACCTTAACGGTGCCCCCATCCTCGAAGAGACGAAAGCAGAATGTTTGAAAGGTTTGACAAGCATCTCCTTCACCCAGGGCACATACACCATCACTGACAAGGGATTCTATATAGGATATAGCGCTACAAGTAAGACAGACGAGTCGCCTATTGGTATTTCCAACTTATATGACGAGAATGCATGTTGGGCAGACCTTGGTGACGGATGGAAGAATTATGCTGCAGACCCTGACTATAAGTCGTCCGCTCTCAGTATCTTCGCACGTATCAAGGGCGACAACCTTCCCAAGGACTTTGCTTTGCTGGACGTGAATGACGTGACCCAGAAGAAGGACACTCCCTTCACCATCAGCGGTACGCTTATGAGCCGTTCGCCAAAGATGGGTCGCGTATTCCGCATTGCGTATAGCATCGACGGTGGCGAGGAGACCATCGCTGAAGTAAACAAGAAGATAGGTCCGGGTATTTCCAGCTTTTTCGAGTTCGAGCATCCGGGACTCTCAGATGGGGGCATGCACGCCTTGAACTGTCGTCTTCTCTCTATTGACGGCGCTGACGATCCGTACGAGCCCAACAATACTGCATCTGGCAATATCGGTATCGTAGGCCGCTTCCCTAAATACCGTATGGTAGTGGAAGAGGGCACAGGTACATGGTGTCAGTATTGTCCGCAAGGTATCTGGGGCTTCGAGAAGATGAATGAGAAATATCCTGATAACTTTGTCGGTATAGCCGTTCACAAGCAGGAGAGTTATTATGGAATATCAGGTCTTGACTGTCCTTCTTACAACTCATTGACGTTCTCTGGTTATCCTATGGCTATCGTCAACCGAAATTCGAAAATGAATGTAACGCCAATACCCTCTGTTCTTGAGTCGGCTTATCAGGCAACAAGCGAAGCTCTCCGTCTTGGTGAGGTGAACGTTAAGTCTGAGCTGGTGAATGGCAACACCATCAACGCTACAGCCACTACAACATTCGTGACCGACCTCAACGATGCAGACTATAGCATCTCTTTCGTTCTCACTGAAGACAATGTCAGCGGTTATTATCAGTCAAACGGATGTAAGGGCATGCCTTATGAAAATGTTGGTCCTTTCTCAACAGAGGGAAGGACTGTAGTCATTGACATGCAGCACGTGGCACGTGAAATCTTCGGTTTCCGTGGCTTGGAGAACAGCATTCCTACAACAGTGAAGGCTGAAGAGCCCGTGACATTCACAAAGACTCTCACTGTTCCTTCTTCAGTACGCGACGTGAAGAACCTTAACGTCATCGCAATGCTCTTCAACAACCGCACCGGTCTGATTGAGAACGCAGCCCAGGCTCGTGTAGGTGAGGCTTCCGTTGAGACAGCCATCGCTGACATTGACGACTCGCTCGTTCCTGAGATTGGCGTTACTGGCGGCAAGGTGGTTTGCACTGGTTTCGAAGGCGACATCCGTGTCTATACTGTAGACGGCAAGCAGGTTGCTAACCAGAGCTTGGGTCGCGGCATCTACATCGTGAAGGCTTCAAACGGCAAGCAGACCTTCGTGAAGCGCATCGCTCTGTAAGGAGAAAGGTCGTTATGATAACGACATGAATAAACATTAAGAGAAAGAATGAAGCGAATATTATCATTATTGGTGTTCGTGCTGCTGTTCGTATCAGCAGCCGACGCCAAGTTCACATACCTTAGATATTACGGAGGTACGTTGAACGGATATGGCACTGCGGTAGCCGGTAAGGGTGCCATCTATGTGCCAGCCGAGTTTGCCAAGTGCTATGTCGGCAAGAAGGTAACGGGTGTACGTGTCGGTCTTTCCGCAAACACTGACGAGCTGAGCGTGTTCCTGACACGCAGTCTTGACGAGGCTCCCCTGCTTACCAAGGCTGCCGAATTTGCCAGCAGCGGCAATAACACCGTTAAGTTTGACAGTCCCTACGAGATCACAGGTGAGGCGTTCTATGTGGGATATGAGTTTAAGGGTGAGACTGCCGCCATGTCGGTCGGCGACAGCTATGACACCAACGGCAACTGGACAGACTTAGGATTTGGTTGGGTGAACAATGCCACCAATGCCGTCAGTCCTGATAAGGCTCTTGCCATCGCCATACGTGTGGAAGGCGACGTTCTTCCTATGGACGCAGCCCTTACTGGCGTGAATAACGTGGCAGTACGTTCAGGCAATTCCTTCCAGATGACCGGTCGCATACTGAATCTCTCGGCAGAGAAGATTACGAATGTGCGCGTTGCCTACAGCGTTAACGGCGAGGAAGAGAAGTTCGCTGACATCGAACAGACCATCGGTGAGCGCAGCGAAGCGGAGATAACTGTCGACCATGACGCCATTTTCGGCACAGAGCCGGTGTCTTACACTATGCGCCTTGTGGCTGTAAATGGCGAGGCTGACGCTTTTGCTGGCAACAACAGCCAGTCTGCATACGTACTTTTCCCCAATACCGAAGCTGTAAAGCGTGTGGTAATGGAGGAGTTTACCGGCATCAAGTGTGGCTGGTGTCCGCGTGGCATCGTAGGCATCCGTACATGTCATGAGCGTTTCGGCGACAAGTTCATCGCCATTGCCAAGCATTGCTACACCAACACGCCAAGCGAACTGAAGGCATCCACATACAATTATAACATCGGTGGAGGTTTCCCGAAGTGCATCATCGACCGTCGCTACCAGTGCGATCCCGGCCCTACAACGGCTCCTCCATACGTTTCGGCACAGCTTGGTGCAGGTTGCTCGGCAGGTGTCGACCTTGAGGCGGTATTCCCTGAGGACGGTGACGGATCGCAGATTGATGTACGTGCCACGGCACAGTTCCTCTCAAGCTACAGCAACTCTCAGTTCCGTTTTGCCTTTGCCATCCTTGAGGACAGCGTCAAGGGCTATACTCAGGCAAACAACTTCTATGGTTCGTCTACACAGATGGGTGGTTTCGAGAAGCTTCCTTCTCATGCAGCCATCAATCTTGACCATGTCGCACGTGCCGGCTTCGGTGTGCTGAATGGCATTGAGAATAGTATCCCTGCCAATGTGGATGAGTTCCATACCGTAACTTACGCCACCAAGCTGGACGTTCCTGCCAATGTGCAGAGCAAGGACTATCTCCGTGTAGTGGTGCTCCTCCTCGACACATCAACGGGACGTATCGACAATGCTGCTGAGGTGGCTTACGTTAAGACCGGTTCGCTGAGCGCTATCCGAGACCTGAAGGCTGATTCGCCTGCTCCCGATGTGGAGATCCGTAATGGTAAGGTGGTTGCCGACGGCTTTGCCGGAACCATTCAGGTTTACTCTGTTAACGGTATGCGTCTCGCCAACGAGTCGCTCGCCCACGGCATCTACATCGTTCGCCTCACAAACGGCAAGCAAACCTTCGTGAAGCGTATAGCATACTAATGCTTATAATAAAATCCTAAAGACTATCGCATTGGCGACAAGGTTCTAAGGAATGACAACAACATAGGTGTGTCGGAAACTAAAGTCAATAATTTATGACTTGCGTTTCCGACACACCTTTCTCTTATAATAATTGCTGAGCCACTATATGTAGGCTCAATAAATAAAAGATAATACAATGGATAATCCGACACTCTTACTTCAGCGTCAGCGCATGCTTCTCGAGATTGAATACAATCATGAGAAGGAGGAATTTCGCAAGCAGACGGAGACAATGGGCGTGGAGCGCAAGGTGCGCCGCGGCGATGCTTGGTTTCCGATAAGCATAGGCAGAAGCTACTATAATTCGCTCAACCAGATGGTGGTGGAGGTGATGCGCCAACCCGGTTCGGACATAGAACATAACTTCGAAGCAGGTCGCCCAGTGTGCTTCTTCACAATTAAGAACGACATGGGGACGGCAGGGGCGAAGGCTACGAAGGGAGGCAGCAAGCTACAGTATCTCTCCTTCACCGCTACCGTCAGCTATGCCGAGCAGGACCGTATGGTGGTGGCGCTGCCCGACAGCGGACGCATTGTAGACCTGCAGCGTCAGGATGCGCTCGGCGTACAGCTCTTCTTCGACGAGACCAGCTATCGTCTTATGTTCGAAGCCCTCGACCGTGTTATCCGAGCACGCAGCGGCAGACTTGCCGACCTTCGTGACATCTTCTATACCAAGGCGCCAGCCTCTCGCTACACCTTCGACGCCATGCGCTTTCCTTGGCTTAACGCCTCTCAGGAGAAAGCCGTCAATGAGGTGCTGTGGGCAAAGGACGTAGCCGTGGTGCACGGTCCTCCTGGAACTGGTAAGACCACTACGCTCGTCGAAGCCATCTTCGAGACCCTGCGACGTGAGAGTCAGGTGCTTGTATGTGCACAGAGCAATATGGCAGTAGACTGGATATCGGAGAAGCTTGTCGACCGTGGCATAAATGTCCTCCGCATCGGCAATCCCACCCGTGTGAACGACAAGATGCTCTCCTTCACATACGAACGGCGCTTTGAGGCCCATCCCGACTATCCCCAGCTCTGGAGCATCCGCAAGGCAATCCGCGAGCTACGTCAGCAACGCAAGCATGCCGACTCATGGCATCAGAAGATGGACCGCCTCAAGAGTAGGGCCACGGAGCTGGAACTGCGCATCCGTTCGTCCCTTTTCGGTGAGGCACGTGTCATCGCCTCCACGCTTACTGGAGCCGCCAACCGTGTGCTCGAAGGCGAGAAATACTCCACACTCTTCATTGACGAGGCAGCACAGGCACTTGAGGCGGCGTGCTGGATAGCCATCCGCAAGGCAGGACGCGTGATACTTGCCGGCGACCATTGCCAGTTGCCGCCAACCGTGAAAAGCATTATGGCTTTGAAGGGAGGATTGGGCAAGACGCTCATGGAGCGCATTGTGGAGAACAAGCCTGAGACCGTAACTCTGCTGAAGATGCAGTATCGTATGAACGAGCAGATAATGAAGTTCTCGAGCGAGTGGTTTTATCATGGCATGGTGGAGTCGGCACCTACGGTTAGTCACCGTGGCATCCTCGATTATGACACACCGATGATGTGGATTGATACCGCCGAATGCGACGGCAAGGAAGAGTTTGTGGGTGAGAATTTCGGACGCATCAACCGCGCCGAAGCAGAACTGACACTACAGACCTTGCAGCAGTATCTTGAGAAAATAGGCAAGCAGCGCATACTGGAAGAATCGATAGACGTGGGAATCATTTCGCCTTATCGTGCGCAGGTGCAGCTGTTGCGTAAGGAACTCCGCAAGCGCGAGTTCTTCCGTCCTTACCGTCATCTGCTTACCGTCAACACCGTGGACGGCTTCCAAGGTCAGGAGCACGACATCATCCTCATCTCGCTGGTCCGCAGCAATGACGGCGGCGACATCGGATTCCTCCGCGACCTAAGACGTATGAACGTGGCAATAACACGAGCCCGCATGAAGCTCATCATCTTAGGTTCGTCCGAGACCATGACCTCGCATCCGTTCTATAAAAAGCTGTATGAATATGTGGGGCAGTTAAAAGTTGAGAGTTGATACAGTTGAGAGTTGATACAGTTGAGAGTTGAGAATTTAGAGTTGAGAGTTATGATTACCTTTGATGTTATATTAAAATTAATCAAGGGATAAAGCTAAAAAACATATCATAACTCTCAACTCTAAATTCTCAACTCTCAACTTTTTTAGTCCTTATTGTTTCCGAAGATGCGAAGCAGATAGAGGAAGAGGTTGACGAAGTCGAGATAGAGCGAGAGCGAACCGAGGAGCGCAAGCTTCTGCATGCTTTCGCCCGCATCCGGAGCCATACGGCACATCTCCTTAATCTTCTGCGTGTCGTAAGCGGTCAGACCAACGAAGACCAGCACGCCTACGTAGCTGATGATGAGGTCAAGACCAGAGCTTCCTACGAAGATGTTCACCACCGAAGCGATGATAATGCCGATGAGCGCCATGAACAGCAGCTTGCCGATGGAGGTCAGGTCAGTCTTCGTGGTGTAGCCCACGAGAGCCATCGCACCGAACGTGCCCGCCGTAATAAAGAACGTCTTGGCGATAACCGTGGTGGAGTAGGCGAGGAACACTACTGACAAAGTTGCACCGTTCACTACCGAATAGAGGATGAAGAGCAGGGTGGCAGTGGCAAGCGAGAGACGGTTGATGGCTCCGCTGATAGCCATTACGAGTCCGAATTCAGCGATGATGAGTCCCCAGAACATCACTTTGCTGGAGAATATCATTCCCACCAGAGCTGGCGAAGAAGCCACGCCGTAGGCAGTAATGCCAGTTATGGCGAGTGCCAATGTCATCCATACGAACACCTTACGCATCAGAATGGGGAAGGCATTGGAGAGCGAGAAGTCGCCACCACGGGCGGTGTCGACGTCATACCAGTTTTCTTGTTTCATAGTTGTCTTGTTGTTTTTAATTTTTACCAATACAAAATTATCATATATGGTATTATTGTGCAAACAAGGTGCCATATTTTTACGTATTATTAAATCGGACGCTTTAAAGGTTAACATTTGTAAATAAAGTGCCATTGTGTATAGTAAAATAAGTATATTTGCAGTCAAATGACCTATAATCTATCAACTTGTAAGGAATCAGAACTTATTAATGTAATCATATGAACGTAAAAGCTCTTATTTTCGCGCTATCTCTGACAGCAACTATGTCAGCAAGCGCACAAGGCACAGCGGGCATCGACCGTGCCAACATGAATTTATCCGTTAAGCCGGGTAACGACTTCTACGAGTATGCCATCGGTGGCTGGCGCAAGGCCCATCCGCTTGATGCAGAGCATGCACGCAACGGTTCTTTCACCGACCTCGATGAGATGAACCAGAAGCGCATCCTCGCACTCATTCAGGAGTATTCGTCCAAGCCTCAGGCACAGGGCACACTGGGTCAGAAGATCGGTTCGCTCTATAATCTCGCTATGGACAGCGTACGCCGCAATCGTGAGGGAGCTGCTCCTATACAGCCCGTCCTCAAGAAGATTGCTGACATCCAGAACCGTCGCGACTATCAGCTCGTAACCTCACAGCTCGATGCACGCGGCATCTCTTGCATGATGTTCGGCATGGGCGTAGGTGCAGACCAGAAGGACGCTGCCAACAACCTCGTAGGAATTGGTCAGGGCGGTCTTGGTCTTGGCGAACGCGACTACTATCTCTCTGACGACGCTCAGGTGAAGGGTGTGCGTGACGCTTACGTGAAGTTCCTCACCACCATCCTCACACTTGCAGGCAACGACGCTGCTACAGCACAGAAGAAGGCAGAGGCAACAATGCGCATCGAGACACGCATCGCCAAGGCAAGCTACTCTCAGGTGCAGCTCCGTGACGTACAGGCCAACTATCATAAGATCACATACAACCAGCTGGTAAATGATTATCCCGGCATCGACTGGGGCAACCTCTTCCTCGCACAGGGCTTCCCTCCGTTCTCACACATCGACGTAGGCCAGCCTGAGCCAATCCGCGAGGTGGAGAAGATTCTCGCAGAGGAGTCGCTCGACGACCTCAAGGCATACGCTGAGGCTCACGCCGTAAGCAGCGCTGCCGGTCAGCTCGACGACAAGTTCCGCGCTGCAGAGTTCGAGTTCGGCAGCGTTCTCTCTGGTGCACAGCAGGACCGTCCCCGCTGGAAGCGTGCCACAGCTCTTGTGAGCGGCGTGCTCGGCGAACCCATCGGCAAGCTCTACGTAGAGAAGTACTTCCCCGAGTCGTCTAAGCAGCACATGCTTCGCCTCGTAAAGAACCTTCAGACAGCTCTTGCACAGCGCATCGACGAGGCCACATGGATGTCTCCCGCAACAAAGGAGCAGGCAAAGGACAAGCTCTCTAACTTCATCGTAAAGGTGGGTTATCCTGACACATGGCGCGACTTCAGCGGTCTGCAGATTGACGAGAAGCTCTCTCTCTTCGAGAACATGTGCAACGTGTCTGAGTTCCTCTCACATGACTATATCAACCGCAAGGTGAACAAGCCAGTGGACAAGGCAGAGTGGCAGATGACCCCGCAGACTGTCAATGCTTACTATAACCCCACCACCAACGAGATCTGCTTCCCGGCAGCCATCCTGCAGCCGCCGTTCTTCGATCCCAATGCTGACGACGCTGTCAACTACGGTGGCATCGGTGGCGTAATCGGTCATGAGATGTCTCACGGCTTCGACGACCAGGGCTCGCAGTTCGACAAGTACGGCAACCAGAACGACTGGTGGACTGCTGCTGACAAGAAGAACTTCGAGGCTCGCACAAAGGTTCTCGTCGACTTCTTCTCTTCTGTCGAGGCTCTCCCCGGCAAGAAGATCAACGGTAAGCTCACTCTCGGTGAGAACATCGGTGACAACGGCGGTCTGAACATCGCTTTCCGCGCTCTCCAGAACGACCTCAAGGCCAACCCCGCTCTCAACAAGACCATCGACGGTTTCACACCTGAGCAGCGTTTCTTCCTCTCATGGGCTAATGTATGGGCAGGCAACGCTCGTCCCGAGTTCGTAGACCGTCAGATCAAGACCGACCCCCACTCACCTGCTGAGGCTCGCGTTAACGCAGCTCTCCCGCAGATTGATGCTTGGTATAAGGCATTCAACGTGAAGAAGGGTGACAAGCTCTTCCTCGACAAGAAGAAGCGTGCCCACATCTGGTAATAAATAAAACAACATAATCCGCAACACCATTAATTTGGAGTTGCGGATTTTTTTTTCATATCTAGGAGGCTATGGCGTCTCGCCATAGTCACGCACCCACGAATGCAAGCAGATTGAGTATGAGCTGCTGGTCCCGCTTTGCGGAACCAAAAGATGGTGAGATGATGCTCGTCCCACAGCTGCGCTCCTTCGGAGCTTGCAGTGGGTTTCTGATGGATACGTGTCCCCTCGGGACACGGCGCAGATTGGCGTTTCTGCTATGGGAGGGTGCGTGGCTACGGCGAGACGCCATAGCCTCCTAGGTTTGCCTACTGCTACTTGTTTATATAGATTGAGGAGGTACGGCTTCAAGCAACCGTTGGGAATCATTCTATAAACTCTCTGATTTGCGGAAGGAGCGACATGGCTTTTTCCACTCCTGCTTCGTACACCCTTCTCATCTTGTCCTCCTTGAGGCTGAGTCTGCCGATGTTGAGCTTTTCGTCGGGACAGATGAGGAAGGTGTCGCCTTTCTGAAGTTCAGAGTGGATGTAGTCCAGTTCGTCGTTATACATAATATGTCGCCTTGCCATCAGCTGCGCCACCTTGGGATATTGCTTCAGAAACATCTTCATGGCGAGTCCTACATGCGCCTTTTTTTTCTTGAAGTCTAACGGCTGAGTAAGGATTACGACATTCTTTCTGTAGCCTTTTCCTTGAATGAACTTCAACGGAATGCTGTCCGTTATTCCTCCGTCCAGATAATGCCGACCGTCTATCTCCACCGGCTTAGCGAACACCGGCATGGAAGCCGAAGCCTGCATCCATCTCAGACCGATGCCGTCAGCATCGTCAATCTCATGATATACCGGACATCCTTCTTCTATGTCCGTACACACGGCGTAGAACCTCATAGGGTTCTCTCTGTATGCATCGAAGTCCATCGGGTCGTAAACGTGCGGCAGCAGGTGGTAGGAGAAGCGCTCGTTGACGTAGTTGCCGGTTCTGAACAGCGACTTCCAGCTCATATATTCCGGATTGTCCTTGAATCTTATGTTGTATCTTAAGGCTCTGCCAGGTTGGTTCGACTTGTAGTTGCAGCCGAACAGCACGCCAGCCGAAACGCCGACAGCGGCGTCAAATCTGATGTCGTTCTGCATGAATACGTCCAGTACTCCGCTTGTGAACATCGCTCTCAAGCCGCCTCCTTCAAGGACGAGGCCGGTGGGCGATTGGGAGGATTGTGTTGCGCTATGTTCCTTTGTCATCTTCATCCGGATAATTTTTTGTTTTCTATTCAGACGGTAAAGTTAGCAATAGAATCTGGAATGACGTGCAAAATAAATGTTAAAGCGAGTGAATTAAATATCGGTGAGACGAATTAACAAAGCGAAGTACATATTGCCTTAGACGGCGAAACAACGGATTTTTATCGAAGCGAATTATTGGATGAAAGCCACAAGCTGCCGTGACAAACCTAGGAGGCTATGGCGTCCCGCCGTAGCCACGCACCCACGAACGACCAGCAGATTGAGTATGAGCTGCGGGTTCCGCGGAGCGGGACTTTCCATCAGAAACCCACTGCAAGCTGCGAAGCAGCGCTGCTGTGGGTATGTGCGCTACTTCGGAGCTTGCAGTGGGTTTCTGATAGATACGTGTCCCTTCAGGACACGGCGCTGATAGGTGTTCTGCTATGGTAGGGTGCGTGGCTACGGCGAGACGCCATAGCCTCCTCTGTTTGCCTCGTCTGCTGCGTAAATTCCTGTTTAGCGGTTAGTCTGCCTGACAATATTTGCATTTCTAATGCTCAATACTATGAGTTCAGCGCACGAAGAAATCTTTGGTGCGAAATTCTTGAGTTTTGAGCGTGCAGCGACAATATGCTGATGCACAGTAGATTATGCTGCTAAGAACAGAAGTGTGCAATGAATGACGAAGCTAAACATATATCAAAGGGTTGCAATAGTGCCACTTTTACACTCCAATAGCGCCACTATTGGCAGGCAAAAGTGCCACTTTTGCACTCTAATAGGGCTACTATTGGAGTGCAAAAGTGGCTGTATTGATAAATCAGGGGTTACAAACGCAACAAAACAGCAGAAAAACGGCTCGCAAAATCTCTAAAACCGATTTTTATTTTGTAACATGTTTTTACTCTTTAGACGATATTTGCATAGCATTCCTCCGCCATTCTTACTATCTCCTTCGGCACAAGCGAGGAGATGTCGCCACCTGCCTTTATGGTGTTGCGGACGAGCGTGCTGCTGATGTCATAGAGTCCGGTGTTGAAGAGGCGGACTGTCGGGGGGAGGGTGGTGACGTCGATGTCGCTACCCGTGCGCGGATAGATGGCGATGGGGTAGTGGGCGATGATGTCTTCGTAATGATTCCAACGGCTGAACACCTCCCAGTTGTCGGCTCCTATGAGGAGTGTGAACTCGCGGTCGGGGTGGGCGGCTGAGAGCGCCTGCAGCGTGTTCCACATATATGAAGGACGTGGCAGGGCGAACTCGAAGTCGCTGGCTTTCAGCTTGGGGTAGGGGGCGAGTGCCATGCGGGTCATCTCCAGACGGAGGCGGTCGTCCAGGAGGTCGCCACGCTCCTTCAGCGGATTCTGCGGCGACACCACCAGCCACACCTCGTCAAGCCCCGCAAGCTCAGTCATCTTGCGGGCTATGGCGATGTGTCCGTTGTGTATGGGATTGAAAGAACCGCCGTAGATGCCGGTCTTTATCTTGTCCATGCGTGTGAGTTTTTATTTCTCGATAAACTCCTTGATGGCGGTGTAAGTGTCCTTCACAGCGCGGTCGAGGTCGTCGTTGATGATAACGCGGTCGAAGTAAGGAGCCTGCGACAGCTCGAACTCAGCGCGTGCAATGCGTTGCTCTATCACCTCGGGTGCGTCCGTGGCGCGTCCAACGAGACGGTGGCGCAGCTCGTCAATAGATGGCGGTTGCACGAAGATGCTGAGCGCACGGTCGCCGTAGAATTCCTTGATGTTGCGTCCGCCCTTTACGTCCACGTCGAATACGACGTTCTCGCCGCGGGCAGCCTGCACCTCCACCTGCTCCTTCAGCGTGCCGTAGAAGCGGTCCTGATAAACCTCCTCATACTCAAGGAAGTCGCCTTTCTCTATGCGCTGGCGGAACTCCTCGGGAGAGAGGAAGAAATACTCCACGCCGTTCTGCTCTGTGCCTCGGGGGGCACGCGACGTGCATGAAATTGAGAATGCGAGATGCAGCTCGGGACGCTGCATCAGACGGCCTATGATTGTGCTCTTGCCGCTGCCGCTTGGAGCGGAGAAAATGATAAGTTTACCCATATTAAGTTTTGATTTTTGAATTTTGATTTTTGAATTATCGGCAAGCCGATTTTGAATTGTTCAATTTTGAGTTATTTATAAATTCAAAATGAACAACTCATAATCGCAGGCGAAGCCGAGAATAATTCAAAACTCAAAATTCCTAATTCCTAATTCATTATAATGCGTTCAGCACCTGTTCCTTTATCTGCTCCAGTTCGTCCTTCATCTTCACCACGATGTTCTGCATCTCGGCGTTGTTGCTCTTCGATCCGGTTGTGTTTATCTCACGTCCCATCTCCTGCGCGATGAATCCGAGCTTCTTGCCCTGTCCGTGTCCTTCCGCCATTGTCTCGCGGAAGTAGCGCAGATGGTTGGCGAGGCGCTGCTTCTCCTCGCTGATGTCCAGCTTTTCGATGTAATAGATAAGCTCCTGCTCCAGGCGCTTCTTGTCGTACTCCACGTCGGGGATTGACTTCAGTCCTTCCACGATGCGAGCGCGTATTTTCTCCACTCTCGACTTCTCGTACGGCTCGATGCTCTCCAGCAGGTGTTGTATGTTGTCCACCTTCTCGCCGAACTTCTTCTCAAGGGCAGCGCCTTCCTGCGTACGGAAGTCGACGAGATGTGTGATGGCGTCGTCCACAGCGCTGCGCACCACGTCCCATTCCTCGTCTGTAAGCGTCTCAGCCTCAGTCTTTGAGGTTACGTCTGGCATGCGGAGAAGCGTCTGAAACCAGTCCTGCGGTTCGGGTATGCCGTACTGTTCGGAGATGGCACGAAGCTGTGTGTAGTAGTTGTTGACGAGTGCGGCGTTCACGGTCGTAGCGTCTGCGTCCGCATCCTTTTCCACCCAGATGGCGAAGTCCACCTTTCCGCGGATTACGCGTGTCTGGATGGTCTGGCGTATCTCCATTTCCTTCTCGCGGTAGAGCGGTGCGATGCGTGTTGACAGGTCGAGAGCCTTGCTGTTAAGCGACTTTATCTCGACGTTGATTTTCTTTCCTTTGTAGGTTGCGACAGATTTGCCGTAGCCCGTCATTGATAGTATCATATTGTCTTAATGTAAGTGTTTATGCTTGATGTTAAAGTATATGGTTTGGCGTTTTACCAAAGTGCAAATGTACTTATTATTTTCCGAAAATCCCCCTATGAGGTGGAAAATACGCCCGAACATGAATTTAAACGGCACAAATGGGTTGACTTTGAGCGAAAAGTTGTATTTTTGTAATTGGAAGTTACGAAAAGAGTGTAATTTATTGGAAATGAGCGTAGGTTAATTGCTCATGATAGTAATAGGTTACGATTTAGTTAGTTATCTACTGCATCATCTTTCTGCGCGTTGCGTAACCTTCAAAGAACTCTTCATATGCAAAAGTAACAATAAAACGGGAGATTTTGAAATAAATCCCCCTCTTTTTTTACCCATAATACAAAATATTTCCCCGTAAAGGCGGTTTTGTCCGTCGGCACACCATCGCCCAAACAGGTTTGTACGAACGTGTACCGACTGCCGCATAAGCGGAGAAAAGGGCTTTGCCTCACGCCTAAACGATGTTTAGACTGATGAAGCAAGGCCCATTTCTTTTGTGCTTATGCCATAGAGGTGCTTTTACGGGTTTTCTATGGATTTTTCTTTTTGCGGTTCCTTTGAGCCGTAAGCGGAAAGCCGTGTCTGACCGCCCGATCCATGAATGGAACAAGCCGTCACACACACGGCAGGCAAACCGGGAAGAATGATTTTATCCGTCCGACCGGACATGTTCGGCCAAACATACAAAATCATACTTCCTTGCCGGTGGTTTGCCCGGTTTCACGCTTCCGGCTGTGCCCCTTTTCAATTTGGCGTTTTCCCTTTTTCACGGATTTCTCCTTTGAAGTTTTCCTGTCTAATCTGCCTCCACTTCCGTTTACCTCCATTTTCGCGCCTTTCAG
>OLPC01001988.1_pt1 | contig 16271 bp, 12 predicted proteins | sample 1672341 | NCBI WGS metagenome assembly OLPC01 (sample SAMEA3136673, study PRJEB25190) | human gut metagenome | reverse complement strand
CAACTGACTCTTAATCAGTGGGTCCTGGGTTCGAGTCCCCGATGGTGCACCAAAGTACGCGTTGCAAGAAATTGCAGCGCGTTTTTTATTGCAATCTTTCAAAGAAGGTTCAATCTGGTGCACCATCGGGTGACGAGAACAGCTCGGGCCCACCGCCGGTCCGGCGGGCAAAAACGCCCCAGTGGGGCGTTTTTAGAGCGCGGGAGAGTCCCCGATGGTGCACCAGAAAGCGCCTTGCTGCAAAGCAGGGCGCTTTTCTTATATTGATCTATATTGGGAGAATCGACACTTAGTGTCGGGCCTCCCTTTTTTAGTTTATACCAGCGAATATAGTATATCAGGGCTTCGAATGTGTCTACAACAAAATGGAGGCAGCGCTGTATCATGAAAATCGGAACTAAAATCCGCCAAGCTGGACGGTGTTTTGCAGGCTGCCGAGAAGGGAAAACTGTGACAGCCAGGAAAATACAATGAACCAGCGCCGGAAGTTGTGTGGTGTGCACAACTTCCGACGCTGGTTATGGTGGTTGTAATAAACGTTGGAGCGTGAAAAACGGCAAATAAAACCGGCTAGGGAGAAAAGAGTGGTCAGATGGTTGTCAAGAGGCATAGCACACATAGAACGCGTCAAAAAACACGCGCGCGTTAAGAATCGTACGCGTGCGTTTTTGTGATGTGTTATACTCTGTCCATTGGAATATACTTTGCCCTTGCGCCTTTTCCAGTTATTTCAGCACCTAGAATGATGAATCAAAACACAAGCTGCTACAAGAACTTTTGAAAATCGTAGATGGCTTCGATGTTTCTCCTTACGACAACGAAAAGACCGAAGTAATTCTTGACTTCAAAAACTTGTACTTAATCTACATCAAGTAAACTGCTAAAATAAAAACGCAAAGGCAGGTTATTTGTGTAAAGGTGTTGGTGTAGACTTGTTGCATGGTAATATGCAGTTGTAAAGGGAAGGCGCAAGCCTTCTCTTTTTTGTTTCAAAACAATTTGACCCAGAACGAAAAACCTGGCTGCCTAGCAGTTGGGAGCTTTATTGTGGGCCAAAGCATAGCCTAAAAGGAGTGATTTCTGGTGTTGGTTCGTACCAAATCATCAATGTTCAATAATGCTGTCGGGGTCAGAAGTCAAGGGTGAAATGAACTATATTTTCCCCCCTTGACATCCACCCCCCTCGGTGTTATGATGCCAACGAGACGGCAGCCGGACAAGCTTGATGCCGCCTCGAATAATTTTTGCTCTATTTGCACCCTGAATGTGGATCACACAGAGTTTGGGATTGATCCGAGGATTACGCCATGAACAAGACAAAAGATATGACCGTAGGCAGCCCCACCAAAACCATCTTCTTTTTCTCCGTACCCGTCTTGCTTGGAACCCTATTCCAGCAAATATATAACATGGCCGATACGATCATTGTCGGGCAATTTTTGGGTGAAGACGCCCTTGCTGCCGTGGGGGCGACCGGAAGCACTGTATATCTTGTAATTGGCTTTGCTTCCGGCCTTACCCAAGGCTGCGGTATTTTAGTCTCACAGGCATTTGGCGGGCACCGTCTGAACGAACTAAAGAAGGTAGTTGGCACAGCACTCTTGCTCACAGTGGTGTTTTCAGTTATCCTCACTATTCCTACCGTTTCTTTTAGCCGCCAGATTCTGTTAGCGTTGCACACCCCTTCGAACGTACTCCTCTACGCACACGAATATCTTCGCGTCATCTTTGGCGGTATCCTGTGTACGATGGCCTACAATATTGCAGCCAGTATCCTTCGCTCTTTGGGTGACAGCCGCACACCTTTATATTTCCTCATTTTGTCGTCATTCTTGAATATTGTTTTGGATATATTTTTTATCGCGACACTACATATGGGAACTGCAGGCGCCGCTTGGGCAACGGTGTTGTCACAGGGAATTTCTGCACTGCTATGCTTTTGGTACATGTTTCACAACTACAACAATCTACGTCTCAGTATCCGCGATCTGTACCCCGATCCTTATCGGATTCTGTGTATGATACAAAGCGGCATTCCCATGGCTTTAAACCAAACCGTTACTGCGTTTGGAATTATGATTCTGCAGAGCGGCATCAATCAATTCGGTTCTTCCGTAATGGCGGCCTATACTGCCGCTTCTAAGCTTGAATCCTTGGTGATGCAACCTATGATCGCACTGGGCTCGGGCATTTCTACGTATTGCGCACAAAACATAGGAGCCAGGAAAACAAAACGCATTTTTGTTGGTGTACGCAGCACGATGCTCCTTTCCCTTGGTGCTGCAATTCTGGGTATGGCTTTGTATGGAATTGCCTCCAAAGCCATTCTGCGGATATTTTTGAGTGATCCCTCGCCCGAAATGGTACATTATGCACTGCAATATCTCTACACAAGCGTGTGGTTCCTTTTATTTTTGGCATGGATTTTTCTGTTCCGCAATGCTTTGGTTGGGCTCGGAAACGGCCTTGTCACCATAATTGGTGGCGTGGCCGAGCTTCTTTGCCGTTTTTTGTGCATTCATTTTCTGCTTCAACCTTTTGGTTTCTGGTGTATTTGTCTAACCAATCCTATTACCTGGATCGTTGCGTGCAGCCTTTTCTGCGGATTTTATTTTCGTTGGGAACACCAGCAAAAACATTGCTCAAAAAGTGCGAGATGATCCATCTCAGAAGGTTATGGGGGTCTCTGCCAGTGGATTCTGTCTGAAGGAACGTCTTGGCAATCTCCGCAATGTCATCGACCAGAATTCCGACGAAATGCGAATCGCCATGATCGCCATGCAGGATGAACAGTTTGCCCATCAGACGTTTATGTCTGAACTGTGTAACCATAAACACTTCTTCTCGAATCAATTCCGGCCATGCCACAGGATCGATTTTAAGGCACCATACAGCACGTTTCAGTGCCAGATGACAAAAGGGGTTTACAAGAAGCAAAAACGACGTTACACAGCCCTCCAGGCATCACGCAATGCATCGTGTTCCCATGCAAGGTAACAATATTCCATTTTCATATCAAAACCTGCCAAACCGTGACGCTTTCGAATGAACTTTCTATATACTGCCTATCGATCTACATATCCCACACGCCCCCTGCCAGTTCCACACAAAAACCATACCAAAACCACTCCCTTTGTCCCCCTAGTCCAATTGCAGCAAAGTAAAAATATAATTTGTCGAGTATATACGAGATAACTTGCAATCTGTCGTAAAAGGTCACCTTTCGGTGGCCTTTTTCTCGTAAGTGGGGAGAAAATGCGGTATAATGGTGTATTTCACCACAAAACGGGAGGGCTACCGGGAATACAAGAGCCGGGAGTATCTTTGCAAAACCTATCCCACCAGGAGGATGTGCACCGAAAACGCCAAGTGCGAGAAAACCGTGCTGCGCCATGTCTGGCAGGACTATGTGGAGATGGCGGAGCATGTCCGGTATATACCGGTGTATAAAGAGCTGTACCGGCTGCGAAAAGAGAAAATCGAGCGTGTGTTTGCCGACGCGAAGGAGAAGCACGGCATGCGTTACACGCAGTACAGAGGCTTGGCCCAGGTGACAAACTGGGTGAAGCTTAAGTTTGTTGCCATAAATCTGAAAAAACTGGCAGTATGGAAATGGAGCGCCCGCCATCCGGGCCGGATGGCGGTATGCGGTCCCAAACACCCCAAAATGCACCCGTTTTTCGCTGCTTTTTCCGCTTTTCCTTTTGTTTGCAAAGAAAACCTGCTCTGGCCCCCTGTGATATGCTCCCTCTATGAGAGACAGTGAAATAAAACGCTGTCAATCGTAGGGGGAGCATTGTTATGCCGTACAAACAGAAGTTGAGTATGCGCCCAGCGGTTTGTTGCGGGCGGACAATTCGTCCAAGCCCAGTTACCGGGAAGTGCAGCGGCTGATTCATGAGGAGTGGACTTCCCAAAGGGAGCTGCATACCGATGAAAACGGCGTTGCCGAGCTGGCTGGTTTCCGGGGAACGTACAGTCTGCACACCGACCGTGCGCAGGCAGAGGTGCAGCTGACGGCGCAGCCGATTACACAACCGCGGCGGATTCTGCTGCAGGATTGCCATACATGAGGAGGCGCGTTGGAATATAGAGCCTGTCACATCTCGCGCGTTCGCGGCTTACGGACATGTGGTGAGTGGCTTTGAAGAGGAATGTGCTGCCCTTGTACAAGCGGTGACCGAGCACACACCGCTGCCGGAACGGCTGGCATATATTGGATTGACCGGAGAAAATACCGACGTCTCTGTACAACTTTGAAAAAGATGAGTTGAAAACTATAAGCCTATTGTGTTGCGGAGCAATCAAGCGTTTCGTTTTGTAAATGAATCGTGCATACAAAAAGCAGACCCGTGAGTCCACGGGTCTGCTTTTCTGTATTTGCGATAGGGAAGAGTATGGACGGGTTACGCAGGTATCGATCCGGGAAATTCGGTTTCCAAACACCCACATCCGCTGGGCTTTTCGCGGATTCGTATGGCTTTTTATTTGTGGGCGGGCTCCTCGCCGGCTGGACATTCTCTCCCCATTTGGCAGCCGCTACCGAATGATTCGTGAAGGATTAATTGGTGGGAAGTTCGCGATAGGTCATTCTTTCAAAATCAGAATAACCACCAGCGTCCTCTCCATTGCCGGAAGCGTATAACCCCAGTGTACAGCCGACAAAACCGCCGGCATGTTCCGTGCTTAAAGAGCGCAGATCAATGTCGGAGATAACCGGTTTCCATTCACTATTGCTTTGGTAAAGAACACTGGCCACAAGCCCTTCTACGCGCAACTTCAGTTTAATGGGGAGTGCAGCCGGCAGATCCATTTGCGCCAAACAGCTGTCTTTACCATCTTTGCAAAGAGAAACAACAAGTTTGACCCCCGAATCCTGGGGATAGCACTCTGCCCGCAGATGGTTTTCGTTGCTTTGAACCATGGCAATACCGGCGCAATCACTCTCTTTGCAGAAATGCGGGATAAAGCTGGTTTCAAATTCGCAATTCCAGTGTTGCTGACGCAGCGCGAGGTATGCAGGCTCACCGCAATCCTTCAAGCTGTCGCAACGATGGAAAAGACGAACAATATGCTCTTCTGCGTGCAGTTCCAGTTCGTGATCGCGGTGATTGCGCAAAGTCAGCAATTCCAGCGGCAGAGAAGGTGTATCAAACGTATAGGTTTTACATTGGGGTACGTCGTCAGAAGGCTGCCCCTCGTAAGGCAGCGTGACTACTTCTTCAAGATGACCGACCCCCGCATTTACAACCGGCCAACCATCTTCCCAGGTGACCTTTGCCAAAAAGGTTTCACGCCCCAACAACGTGTACCCTTGGTTCGGCCGGCAAGCCAATACAACCATATACCAGTTGCCGTTTCCGTCATCCACTAAGTCGGCATGACCGACGCAGGTAACAGGATATTGGGCTCCCAAATGGCGATGCGTCAGAATGGGGTTGCAGGGGCAGTACTCGTAGGGACCAAACACATTTTTGCTGCGCGCGATCATGACGCTGTGGTGGATGGAAGTACCGCTTTCCGCATGCAAAATGTAATAGTAACCGTCCTTTTTGTACAGGTGAGGTCCCTCCGGCCAAATGGCTTTGCGCTGGAATCCGGTAAGTACAATGGTGGCATCGGGCTTTAACTTCATCGTGTCCAGATCCAGAGTTTGAATCCAAATTTCGCAGTCGCCATTGTAGCGGTACCCGGCAGAACGCGGCCGTTGGCCGATATAATAGCAGGTACCGTCATCGTCAAAAAAGAGACTGGGATCAATGCCGCCGGTAGACTCACCCAAATAGTAAGGCTCGGACCAGGGGCCGCGCGGATCTTTTGCAGTGACGATAAAATTTCCTTGGTCGGACACGTTGGTGGTAATCATATACCAGGTGCCCTTATGGTAACGAATGGTAGGGGCAAAAATCCCCTGGGAATGCTGACAGCCGGACAAAGGAACCTGAGAATCACGATCGAGCACATTGCTGATCAAATTCCAGTGGACGAGATCTTCGCTCTCAAAAACCGGCACGCCGGGAAAATACGCAAATGTCGAATGAACCGTATAGAATTTGTTCCCTACCCGGCAAATCGAAGGGTCGGGAAAGAAGCCTGTCATGATAGGATTTTTAACGGAAAGCATAGAAAACCTCCAGGTATAAAGGGGTGATATTCTGCATGCAAAAATATAGAGTTATGGCCGCTGCATCCAAGAGGAAAAACAGATGCAGCGGCCATAGCTATTGAAGGGTGCCGCCGAACTGACTTTTCGGATTACAGGCACTGGAAAACAGGGGCGAATGGCAGGAAAAGGATTTTACTCTTTTACACTGCCAATGGTCATGCCGGATACAAAGTATCTTTGCAGGAAGGGATAAAGCAGAATGATGGGAAGCATCGTCACCACAGTAGCGGCGGAACGCACGGTAACCGGCGTGACGGCTGCGGTAGCGGTGTTGCCGCCGGTGGTGGCACTGCCGCTTTGCTGCATGACAGAGGAAAGAAGCTTCATCAACTCATATTGCAGGGTCGTATACTGGGTGTTCATCCGGTTGTACAACATAGCATCGAACCAGGAGTTCCACTGTCCGACAGCTACGAACAGGGCGACGGTGGCATACACCGGCTTGCACAGGGGCGAGATGATACGAGTAAAGATGGTGAAATCGTTGGCACCGTCAATCATGGCGGATTCTTCCAGCGCGCTGGGCAGACCTTCCATGAAAGTGCGCATAACCAGAACGTTAAATGCGCTGACCATGCCCGGAATGACGTATACCCAGAAAGAGTTGGTCAGGTTCATGTTGCGGTACAAAACCAAGGTGGGGATCATACCGCCGTTCACGTACATGGTGATGACCCAGAACAAAGACAGCTGGGAACGGAACAAAAAGCGTTTGCGGCTGATGATGTAGGCCAAAAGTGCGTTCGTTACCAGGGCGAAGATGGTTCCCAACACAGTTCTGGCCACCGAAACCACTGCACCGGTGAGGATGTTCTGCTGATGCAGAACCGTTTTATAGTTCGAGAGCGTAAAGATGCGCGGCCACAGATGGATGCCACCGCGTACGGCGTCGACACCGTCGTTGAAAGAAAGCGCCACCGTGTTCAGAACAGGATACAGCGTAATGGTGACGAACAAAACCAGGAAAATGGTATTGCAGGTAACAAAGACTTTGTCCATGGTGGATGATTTGATTTTCATGTGTACCCTCCCCTTAGAACAATCTGTCTTCACCGGCACGTTTGGCAATCCAGTTTGCGCCGAGAATCAGAATAATTGCAACGACGCTCTTGAAGATACCGGCTGCAGTACCCAAAGAATAATCGTTCTGGCTGATGCCCCAAGTCAAGGTGTAGATATCAATGGTTTCCGAAACACTCTTGACCAGGCCGTTGCCAAGCAGATACTGGACTTCAAAGCCTGCATTCAATACGTTGCCAATATTCATGATCAGCAGAATCATAATGGTGGACTTGATGCCAGGAAGCGTGACGTGCCAGATTTTGCCCCACCGGCCGGCACCATCCAAAGTGGCTGCCTCATACAGGCTGGGATCGATGGAGGTAATGGCGGCCAGGTAGACAATGGCATTCCAGCCGGTTTCCTTCCAAACATTGGCAAATGCAACGATTGGCCAAAAATAACCCGGATTGGCGAAGAAGTTGATGGGCGAATTCAGAATGCCCAGGTTCACCAGCATCTCATTGATGATACCGGTGGAAGACAGCGCATCGTGCAGAATACCGGTGACAACGATCCAGGAAAGGAAGTGAGGCAGATAGGAAACCGTTTGAACAAACTTTTTGCCGAACATGTTGCGTACTTCGTTCAGCAGGATGGCGAAGATAATGGCCATTAAAAAGGTGGTCACCAGATTGAGAACGCCCATGGCCAGAGTGTTACGGATATCACGCAAAAAGACGTCGTCAGAGAACAGGAATTTAAACTTTGCCAGTCCTACGAATTTAGATCCGAAGAGGCCGTCTTTGGGTTTGTAGTCCTGAAAGGCCATTACCCAGCCTGCCAGTGGAACATAATAAAATACGATGCCGTATACAAAAAAGATAGCCGCACAGACCATCAGAAATTTCTGGCGTGAAATCTCTTTCCATGTAATACGCTTTGATGGATTTTTCATTGGAGAGTCCTCCTAAGGAACGTGTATGGCGAATCATGTGTTGCAAACTAACGTTTAAGGAGCTTGCGGGTTGAATGCATTTCATAAAAAAATGGCCACAGCTACACCGTGCAGCCGTGGCCACTTGTATGTGTCAACGTCTATGTCGCCTGCAATAACGGGCATCAAAGACCGGCACGGCGCTCAAGCTCAGTTTGCATTTCTGCCAAGAAATCCTGCGGATTGACTGCGTTGTACGCAGTCATGTATTGATTCCAGGTGCTTTCAAAATCAGGCGCCATAACAACTTTGGGCAGCCATTCGTGTTTGATTTCGCCCATCTTGACCCAGGCAACACCACCGGGGGTTGCGGTAGTCATTGAACCGGAGTAAGAATACATCGGGAACCAGGGGCCCTCTTCTTCTTTCACAGAACCGATCATATCGACGTAGCTGTCTACGCCGTAGGCAGCAAACACTTTCTGCAGGGGGGTGGACAGGCCGTCCAGGAATTCGCTTGTCTGCTGCTCGGGCTTCATGGCGTTCTTGCCGTCCCGGCTGGTGCCCAGCCACTGCGGCATGTAGGAATAGCTGCACAGGTGTGAGGCCTTGTAGGTGGGATCCGCGCATTTCGTCCGCATTTCATCGGTGCGGTAATACAGGCCGTTTTCATCAACCAGGTAATCCTCACCTTCAACGCCCCAGAAGCGAAGATCGTGGATTTCCTGATCCAGCAGATCGTTCATAAACTTAAATGCAGCGTCAATATCGGAGCAGCTGGTGGTAACGGCCACGCCGCTGGAATTGTTCAGGGTATCGGCGTAGGTGTGCCAGCGGTTTTCCATTCCTTCGTCAATGGTCAGGCCCAGCGGAACGTAGTTGCAGCCCTGCTCGTCCAAACCCTGCTGTTTGAAAACATCATTGACATTGTTCGCGAAGTCCCACCACTGGTCGCACATGCCCAGCACAGCGCCGGTGGAAAGCTTGGCGATGTATTCATCGTAGGTCTGGGTGGCGAATTCTACGTCCACGTAGCCTTTCTGGTATTCTTCGTTCAATTTCTGGAAATACCTCTTGGCAGTAGGCGTGGTATTGTAGTCAACCACCTGCATCGTATCCTTGTCTACAATGACAGAGCCGTCGTTGGGATACCCATCAAGGAACTGGGGTGCATTCTCGATGCAGAAATAGCGCCAGTCTTCGCAAAGTGCCGTGTAGGGAATGTTCTTGGTACCGTTTGCCATGGTGGGGTTGGCATCGGCATAGCTCTCCAGCAGATCGAAATACTGGTCCAGGGTTTTGATTTCGGGGTAACCGGCCCATTCCAGAACACGCGCCTGAATCCAGAAGGCTTCATCGTTATGGGTGGTGGCACGATCTTCGCCATAGGTGTTCTGGAATACGTTGGCCCAATAGATTTTGCCGTCCTCCTGGCGGAAGTTGTCCCACTCTTCGTCGGTGTACATCTCTTTCAGGTTGGGATACTTTTCCAGGTAATCATCCCAAGGCACCAGGACGCCTGCATCGTAAAGAGACATCATGGCATCGCCGCCATTGATGAAGTCCGGATACTCACCGCCCGCGATGATTGTGCCGATGGCTTCTGCGTCGGTCTGGCCGGTCAGCCAGGTCTCTTTCAGTTTGGCACCGGTCTTTTCGGCAATGATGTTCATAACATCGTTGTCATCATTGATTTCGGAACCGGGCATTGCGGTAAACATCGTAAATGTTTTGATCCCATCGGACGATTCATTAGAGCCGCCACATGCCGTTAAGCCCAGCAGCATGACCGCGGACATACTTGCCGCAAATGCGCGCCGCCACAATTTTACTTTCATAATTGGCCTCCTGTAGATAGATTTTCCGCCCTTGCGGGTTTCCCTGATTTAAGTATATATACCAAAAATGTTTTACACAACCGACAAATTCCAGTAAAAACCCCTGAAAATTATAGCTTTGCAAATTCAACGGAAGAGGAAATCGCGCTAAACAGCGAAACAATGATACAAAAAAGACAGGCAGTTCCCCATCCTTGAAGTATTTTGGAAGGCAACATGCCTGCACTTTTGTTTGGCTTATCGTTGCTTTTTAAGAATGCAAAAAACGAAAAGCAAGTGTATGATTATTCTGGTGTGAATTATTTCCCGGGAAATTCAGAATGTGGTTTCTCGGTTTTGCTCTTCCGAAAATGGGAAGGCGTACAGCCTTTCAGCTCGATAAATTTGCAAAGGAAATAATCCACATCTTTATAGCCCACATCTTCGGCAATGCGGCCGATCTGCTTGTTTGTGTACAATAGCTGGCGGCACGCTTCGTTAATACGGTAAGAACACAAATAGTTTTTAAAGGACTGTCCGTATTTTTTGCGGAAGATTTGCCCTAAGTATGCACTGTTGATATAGTATTTTTTGCCCAAGCCCTGCAACGTCAGGTTTTCCGAGTAGTGTTCCTGGATTTCCTTGTCGATAGAATCCAAAATATCGATGGAGATATTTTTTCGCAGAAGGGAAAGGTAGTCTGCATACTCGCGTGCAAAGCGGAACAGATGCTGTCGGCTCCCGCGGGAAATTCCTTCCCGGAAAGACTGCGCGCTGATAAATTGCAGCATTTCCTTCTGGTTGGCTTCGTTGTCCAAATTGGATGCAAGATGCATAAGCCGGAACAAAAGATAATTTAAGTTCAGGTTGATATCTTTGTCATGTACGCCACGCTGCTGCATTTCGGCAAACAAATGGTCTATTTCGGAGCCGATGCGTTCCTGCTCATTCAGTTCAATGGCGGTAATCAACTGATCCAGGGTATCTTTGCACAAAACGGCTCTTTCTTGCGGAACCGATAACTCTTCCTCGTAATAATAGATCGATTTTGGCTGGCGGAAGGCGCAAAGGTTTTTCAGCCCGCAGACGGTATCATACGATTCAGAAACAGTGGTGATATCGTCCACTTTTTTGCCAACCAGAAATCGCAATTCGTGTTGTGTCGAAACACCCAATTTCTTATAAAAATCCTGGATATACTGTGTTTCGGAACAGCCGGCATTTCGGGCAAGCGCACCGCTGTAAACAAAAGCAATCCCATACCCAACGCGATCCAACGAAGCGTCACAGAAACACCGGCTCCGGTCCTCGCCTAAAATTTGCACACAGCTTTGGTACAGGTCACGCTGCACCATACGGAAGTGGTTCTCATCATCGTCATCTTCGTTGTCCGAAGAATGGCAAGCGGAAATTTCAATGTAACGAACGCCGCCCGAAAAATCCAGATGCTTATGCAGATAATCCACGCCGTTGGGATCATATTTGCCGAACAGCAACGAGATCAAACACCGGGCCTGATAGGCCAGTTCGTACTGCTCCTCCATTTTGCTGTTTTGCGAGATGTTATTGTATTTGCTGAGAATGGATAACAGATCTTGCTTTTCCACCGGTTTGAGCAGATAGTCGATACACCCGTAGCGCAGCGCTTTTTGAGCATAGGAAAACTCACTGTATCCGCTCAGAATCACGAAACCGGCGTTGGAAAGATTCTCCCGGCGAACAGTTTCCAGTAATTCAAGTCCGGTCATTTTTGGCATCATAACGTCGGTGATGACAAGGTCAACGGGTAACTTTTTTATGTACTCCAAAGCCTCCTGTCCGTCAGACAAAACGGCAGCCACTTCATAGCCTGCGGCGTTCCAGTCAATCAACGCCTGCAAACCTTGCGCAATAAACTGCTCATCATCTACGATAATAACTTTTAACATGTCACTCCGCCCTTATTGCTTTGTTTAGAGGAAACCGAATCGAAACAAGTGTTCCAATGCCCGGCTCGCTTTCCACCGAGAACTGTGCAGTATCCTCCGTCATCATGCGGATGCGCAGGCAGGTGTTCACCATGCCTACGCGTCCTTTTTCTTTTAACATTTTCAGGCTGGCGTTGCGCATCCGGTCTTGAATACGTTCTACCTCGGCCTCGTCCATACCGCCACCGGTATCTTCAATTTCCATGCAAAGCGCATCGTTTTCTGTATACACGCGTACAAAAATCCAACCGGGAAAAGATTTTGCTTCAATACCGTGCACACAGGCATTTTCCACAAAGGTGGTAATGGTCAATTTCGGAACCAGGATGTTCTGGCAATCTTCCTGCGCATTGATTTGATACGAAAGGCGCTCCCCGAAGCGATATTTTTGCAAGGACAGGTACGCTTCAACTAACGCCAGCTCACGCTTAATGGTATTGGAATCCGAGGACCAATCCACGTTTTGGCGCACCATTATGGCCAATTTCTGTATCATATCGGCGGTTTCTTCTTCTTTTTTCAGGATGCTGTGCATACGGATGCTTTCCAGTGCGTTGAACAGAAAATGGGGATTGATTTGGCTGTATAAAGCCATCAGCTCTGCGTTCTGCCGGGCAATATCCATCTTCTGCTCTTTCAGTCGGCATCGGTAGGCGGTGTCAATCAGGCTGTTCATCCGGTCAGCCATGCGGTTGTAGTTGTCCATCAGACTGCCGATCTCATCTTGACCGCTTGGCCCGGAAATCTTGATCAACACGTCGCTGTCTATCTGGTTGAAGACTTTTTCCAGACGGGAAAGACGAGAAGTAATGGAATTCTCCAGCAGATTCATCAAAAGCTGCGGGGGAATAATGTTCAGGATCAGCAGCAGGATCAGGATATAGATGTTTTGGCGAATCAGGGCTAAAACGTTGCCGCTTGGTTCCATCACATAGATGTCCAGATCTTCCCCGTAAAGGGTAAAATGCTGGGACAAGCCTACCGAATCAGACGGGGAGAATGTGTCATAAGGCTGCCAACGATAATTGGGCATTGCGTTCGTAAGCAAAATCCGGTTACCGCTGCATACATAAACTGAATCGTTATACCCCATGTTCTGGAAATCGCGGTCCAGTGTGCTGTAATTGATTCCAATACACAAAAGGCACTCCGCCTTATTGCTGTAAAGGCCATTCATCCCACGTAAAAACAACACCTGGCGCCCATCTGTTTCATCATAAGAAAAAAGAAGCCGCGGGCTGTAGCCATCCGCAGTATACTGCTGATACCAGGGCTCCTGCGAAACGGTGGATAACCGTGCAAATTCACTGCCGTTTATCAGGGTTTCATTGTCTGCATACACCCGTATGACAGAATTTGTGATCCGGGAAACACCCTGCAGCAAAGAATTGTGGATGTATTCTCGGTAACTTGAAAAATAGTCCTGGGGACTGGCATATTGCCGGCTCACAAAATCCTGAAGGGAGTTATCCATATACAGGCTGGTAGAAATCAGCGCGGAATCTTCTGTGGCGGCGGAAAGCATCGACTGCACTGATTTGGCTATTTTTTCCATCTGGTGCAGCTGCTCGGCATGCTCGTTCTTGGTTAATGCATGTAAAATTACAATATCGGTCAAAAATATGGGGACCAGAATACATAAAAAATAAAGATATCTAAGTTTTTTCTTCAGGCTTAAGTTATTGAGAAAACTTTCCAGCTTGATTCTGACATGATGAAACCGGTTCATACAAAGCTCCTTACCGGTGAATGTTGCAAAATGACCTTGCTATTTTTAGCGGTGCAAAGTATAATGCCAGTATCAGTATAATTCAGCCGCAGAACCATTGTCAATCAAATAACAGATTGAATAGTGCACAATCTGAATCGCTGTTTTTTGTGAATATTTACATCCTGAAAAAAAGGAGGAGAACTCATTGAGAGGCGTTTTTAATCCGGACAGCCCCATGATGCGCGCCCTGGGCGTTGTGTGGGATCTTATTGTCCTGAATCTGCTGTTCCTGGTTTGCTGCATTCCGGTGGTCACCATTGGCCCTGCCATCACGGCTTTACATTATGTCACCACAAAAATGGCGGGTGAAAAAGACGGCACTCCGGTGGTCGGCAATTTTTTCAAGTCATTCCGGGCAAATTTCCGCCAGGGCGTACTGATGGGAATTCTTTTTGGGGCCGCAGGGGGATTTCTGGGCTATGATATCTATCTTCTATGGCATTCCGGGAATTTCCAAAACAGCATCTTTAAGATTTTGATTCCCGTGGCAGCAATCGCTTATATGATGACCTTCGTATATGCTTTCCCGCTGCTTGCAAGATTCAACAATACGGTTTTAGGTACCATACGGAATGCGTTTATCATGTCTGTGACCTCTTTGCCCCAAACCTTTTCCATGTTGTTGTTGATAGGCGCATGTGTAGCACTTACCCTGTATACACAGACCACATTGCGCTATGGATTGTTTTTGTGGTTTGCGCTGGGGTTCTCTTCGATCGCTTATGCAAATGCATCTGTTTTAAATGGCGTTTTCATGAAGTGCTCAGAGCAGTACTCTTCTCAGATAAATCAGGAGCAGTCTCAGGATACTACGGAGAATTCAGACGACAAAGAGTAACCGTTTGACGGCATAGAAAAAAGCAAAAGAGCGCAGAAGTCATCTTCGGCGCTCTTTTGCTTTGGTCTGGAAATCAGGCTTTCAGCGTAAAGGCAGCAACGCTGCATGCGGGCAAGAGGGAAGTAAAGCTGTTGGTACCAACAGTTATGTCTGTCAACGGCTTCGGCTCGACTTGATGGGGATTATCGAACGTATTGTAGGCAGCCGCGCCGGCACCATCACCGCTAAGCACCTGACCGGTGATGGAAGTAAACTTGCTCAGGCCATCCCAGTGAATTTCAACAGGCACAAGGGTACATTATACCGTTGCTTCTTGCGGGAACCAGATGCGGTAATGCCCGCTTAAAGCAAGCAGCGCAAAAAGATACAGGCAATTGTCATAATAACGCCGCGGTCCGGAACGGAGCGGAGTGCTAAAGAACCGGCGGAGCCATTCATCCGCGCAGGCGTCATCCAGAATCAGGGAACCCTGCGCAATGGTAGCCAGAAGCCCTACAGGATGCAGAGCATTTCCTTCAACGGGTGTGCCGTCGATCAGATAGATGCCGTTTGTTTGCCCGTGTTCCTTTTCTTCAAAAAATTGCTGAATATGTGCAGCTGTTTCTTGGGCCCAACCGTCTTTGTCCCCGAACCATTGGGCATCCAAAGCAATGTTGCCCAACGTGCGGTATGCATCGCTGAAGAACCAGTCGTGACGATCCGGCTGATCACCCCGATGCGGGCGGCCGTCGTACTCGGCATATTCGGCACTCAAACCGGTACGGGCGTGGCAGGCTTTGCGCAGGTACTGGCGGCTGGCCGCTGCGGCTGCATGCCAGAAAGGACGGTCGCATTCGTCGCTCCACAGAGCAAAAAGTTCATAGAAATGCGGCAAATGATAAGAGGGATCGGTAAATTCACAGTTGGGAATGAATTTGATGAGATGGTTTTCGGGGTTCCACATGGGAAATCCGGAACCGGCTTCTTCGCCTTTGTGTACACATGCGTGCAAGATGCGCCGTGCCCAGGAAGCGTAATCCAGTACTCCTTCGCCGGAACCCCAGCGGTTGGCCGCAAAAAACAGGGACATGGCAAAAAATTCTTCGCCGTCAGGGGCGGGTCCATCGGAATTTTTGCTGCCGTCAGTATGACAGGACCAGGCAAAATAGCCGGCGTTTTCCCCTTCGGTGAGGTACATGTGGGTCACGACCCATCGCCACAGGCAGTCGAATTCCTTCTGGCGATTCATTTGTACGCAGAACATCATTGCGTAGGACATGCCCTCGGTACGGACGTCATGGTTCCCCGTATCCTCTATGTACATCATGTCAGGTCCGGCACAATGGCAAAGGCGAACCCCCTCCGGACCATAGAACATCTCCTCAAATGTGCTTTCCAGCTTGTTGTCAATTTCGGCCTGCGAATATCCAAGCCGTTCCAGTCTGTTCAAATATTGCCCGTTATAGTAGGCACCTTCCATAATAATTTCAGCTCCTTTTGAATCGTGTAAGGCGCAACCGATTTACTCGGTCTGCTGTTCTTGTAACTCACTATAGCAGTTTTTCGATTGTATGGCAAGCGCAAAAATGGTACGGGTATGGCGAAAAGCTGTCAGCCATTTGAAAACTCTCTGGAATACAGCAATAAATGAGGAAGACTGTTTCATCCTACATCTTTTTCAAGAATCAGAGGAACAAACAGAAACCGCAACATTCGCCTATCCTTATTTTTCATCATGGTTCTCTAAGGCAACACCGCACAATTCCCGCCTTACGGCTTAAGCACCGCTCCGGCGGC